>QWCY01000240.1_pt1 | contig 95425 bp, 78 predicted proteins | sample 1972631 | NCBI WGS metagenome assembly QWCY01 (sample SAMN09866696, study PRJNA288562) | Human gut metagenome isolate pre1_stool, whole genome shotgun sequencing... | isolation source: gut | host: Homo sapiens | place: USA: California
CATTCCCTCATGTTTAATTTTAGTACACTGTTAAAACCTTGTCAATGTACTGCCGTTAGCTGATTTTCATTCTTCTCCACTCAAAAATGATCCACCGGATCATTTTCTCATATGCATGGCAACATAAAAATGACGGGTAAGATACCCGCCATTTGGTGGACCCGGGTCTTTCGACCAGCCCAATGATTTAACGCGTTTCCACGCGACAGATTCCTATCTGCATTATCATGTATTGATGATGTTGGGGGCAAAAGCCCCAACTATGATGCCTACAGCAATTCCTCCAACGTCTCACGGATTGCCTTAATGAACTCGAGACTGTTTAAGATCACCGGATGCTCACATGTAGAGATCAGGGAAAGGCTTTTGGTCATCTTACCGTCCTCGACGGTCTTAATGCAGGCCTTCTCCAGTTTGTCTGCGAATTCCATCAGTTCCCTGTTTCCATCCAGTTCTCCACGCTTACGCAGTGCGCCCGTCCATGCAAAAATGGTTGCGATGGAGTTTGTTGAGGTCTCTTCTCCCTTTAAATGCTTGTAGTAATGGCGCTGCACCGTGCCGTGCGCTGCCTCATACTCATATACGCCGCTCGGAGAAACAAGTACCGAGGTCATCATGGACAGATCCCCATAGGCAGTTGCCACCATATCAGACATCACATCGCCATCGTAGTTCTTGCAGGCCCAGATAAATCCACCTTCTGAACGAATGACTCTTGCTACCGCATCATCAATCAGGGTATAGAAATATTCAATTCCAAGCTCTTCGAATTTACTCTTGTATTCTGTGTCATAAATCTCCTCAAAAATATCCTTGAAATCATGGTCATATTTCTTGGAGATCGTATCCTTGGTTGCAAACCATAGATCCTGTTTCGTATCAATCGCATAGTTGAAGCAGGCTCTTGCAAAGCTGCTGATGGACTTATCCGTATTATGGATTCCCTGAATTACGCCCGACCCTTCAAAATTATGGATCGTTTCACGGATTTCCGTGCCGTCCTCTGCCGTATAAACAAGCTCTGCCTTTCCTTTGCCCGGAACCTTGATTTCAACGTTCTTATAAACATCCCCGTAAGCATGCCTTGCAATAGTAATCGGCTTTGTCCAGTTCTTTACATAAGGGACGATTCCCTTTACCAGAATCGGTGCACGGAATACGGTTCCGTCCAGGATCGAACGGATCGTTCCGTTGGGACTCTTCCACATTTCCTTCAGATGATATTCTGTCATTCTGGCTGCATTCGGTGTGATGGTTGCACATTTTACGGCAACCCCGTATTTCTTCGTTGCTTCTGCACTGTCTACCGTCACCTGATCGCCGGTTTCATTACGATGTTCCAGACCAAGGTCATAATACTCGGTTTTCAGATCAATAAAGGGAAAAAGAAGCTCCTCCTTAATCATCTGCCATAAAATTCGTGTCATTTCATCCCCGTCCATCTCGACTAAGGGTGTGGTCATTTTAATCTTGTCCATGAATTTTGTCCTTTCCGGTTCTGTTTATTCATCCTGATAACGCTTTTCATTCGTTACTGAAAATTCTCGTATAATCCGTTCTTCACAATGTTGTCAAAAGCATTAATCATATGCTGTGTAGCATACTTCTCTGCTTCATCCGGCTTCTTTTCCTTGATTGCCTCCATAATCAGGCGGTGTTCTTCGTTGGAGGCCATGCTTCTTTCCTTGGTAGACAAGGTTTTCCTGCGGATCCGGATGACATACTGGTGAAAATCCTGTAACAGATTTTCCAGCATCTTGGAATCACAGGAGGCATACAGGATATGATGGAAACGGTTATCTAACTCTGCCATCTGCTCCATATGTCCCTTGGAGGCATGGAAGCTTGCCAGGTATACATTCTCTTCCAACTCCTCCATCTGCTCTTCCGTAATATGTTCTGTTGCAAGACGCGCACACATTCCCTCTAAGGAAGAACGAATCATGTAAATATCCTTGACATCCTTCGCAGTAATACCGGTTACATAAGCTCCTTTATTGGGCACAATCTGAATCAGTCCCTCTAATTCCAGCTGCCGAAAGGCTTCTCTGACAGGAGTTCTGGATACACCAAGCTCCTCTCCTATGGCAACCTCCTTTAATTCTTCATTCTCCTTATATTTTCCATTCAGAATATCCTCACGAAGCTTGTGAAAGACTCTTCCCCGCAGGGAATATTTGTCTGTCACTTCCTGTTTCACATCATATCTGCTCATTGCTGTTCTTTCCTGCTTTCTATTGTCTGCCTTGCAGCCGATTTGTTTTCCTCAAGGCTCATTATACATGTATTTGGTCAGTCATACAATGAAATATTAAGTTTATCACAAACCTCACCAATTTTTGCAACCAGTTCGTTGTCTGTCATAACGGTCACACGACCATCCTCATACTGCTGATCCACCCAGATCTTCAATTCATGCACCAGAGGTGAAGATTTCTCAAGCTGTTTGTCTTCCGGAAGCTTGTAATAGGAATTAATCCAGTGTGCAATTCCTGCAAGCCCGGAGGTATTCGATACAGCACACAATACCGGACGGTTCAGGAATTTATCGGTATCAAAAATATTATAAATTTCTTCATTCTTTAGTAATCCATCCGCATGTACACCGGCTCTTGTTACATTAAAGTTTTTGCCGACAAACGGAGTTCTGGACGGAATATGGTATCCGATTTCCTTCTCATAATACTCTGCCAGTTCGGTAATCACGGTCGTATCCATGCCATTCAGGCCGCCCTTTAACTGCGCATATTCAAATACCATAGCCTCGAGCGGAGTATTTCCGGTACGCTCTCCGATACCAAACAAAGACGTATTCACTCCGGAGCAGCCATATAACCATGCCGTTGTCGAATTGACCACCGCCTTATAGAAGTCATTATGTCCATGCCATTCCAGCAGTTCATGAGGCACACCGGCATGTGTATGTAATGCATAAATAATACCCTGTACACTTCTCGGGATAACAGCACCGGGATAATTCACGCCATAGCCCATTGTATCACAGGCCCGAACCTTGATCGGAATCTTGTATTCCTCCATTAATTTCATCAGTTCCAGACAGAATGGTACAACATAGCCATAAATATCTGCTCTGGTAATATCCTCCAGATGGCATCTTACACTGATTCCCTCTTCGAGACAGTCTCTTACCACACTTAAATAATGCTCCATCGCCTGACGACGATTCATCTTTAATTTCAGGAAAATATGATAGTCGGAACAGCTGACCAGAATTCCGGTCTCCTTCATACCAATTTCTTTTACCAGTTTAAAATCTTCCTTACTCGCCCGGATCCAGCTTGTGACTTCCGGGAACTGATATCCCCGTTCCATACACTTATAAACCGCATCACGGTCCTTCTTGCTGTATAAGAAAAATTCGCTCTGACGGATCATTCCATTCGGTCCGCCCAGCCGATGCAGATAATCATAAATGGTTACAATCTGCTCCGTTGTGTATGGTGCTCTGGACTGCTGTCCATCGCGGAATGTCGTATCCGTAATCCAGATGTCCTTCGGCATATTGTGAGGCACGATCCTGTCATTAAACGGGATCTTCGGAACCTCGGAATAAGGAAACATATTACGGAATACGTTTGGCTTCTCCACATCATCCAGAATATACATATGCTCTTCAATTTCAAGCAGGTTATTCTTGGAATTCAATGTCACCGGTCTGTTAAGGAAATTGCTGTTATTATCGTCCACTACCATATCACCCTCCAATTATTGCAAATGCAATGAATTATTGTAATTTTCAACTGTGAAATTGTTAAACAATTACAATTTCTGCAGAATTATACAGTATACCTGCATAATTCTTACTATGCATAATTGTATACAATGATACGTATTGTGTCAAGACCTATATTTGTTACTGCTCACTCCTGAATCATGTTCTTGTTACAGTTCTTACCTGTTTACCAGTCGCTTCCCCAGTCACTGCTTCCGGAATCCCAGCTGTCGCTCGAACTCCAGTCATAGCTGCTGTCTGAACTGTCGGAACTGCTAGAATGATGATCCTCATAGGCCTGATCATAGGTGGAGGAATCAGTAAATCGTTCCACGCCGTAATCCCAGTCACTGGAGCTGTCATAATCCTCGCCAAGATTATAATCCCAGATATCCTGATATTGGTCGTAATCCTCGTCGGACTCTACCCATCCTCCTGTCAGCGTATCGTCTACCGGATCGTAGCCGTAATCCTCATATTCATACCAGGTATTATAGTAGTGATAAAGCATTTTATCATCTACCTTATAATAACCTTCATGCCGGTTCGCTACGAGTGAACAGGATGAAATCCATGTGGCGATAGCAATCACAACTGCCGCGCCGCAGATTATATAAGAAGCTACCGTAAACGCCTGATCTGCCGCCTTTTTTACCTTTCCGACTGCCCCTTTGGACTTCGGGGAACCGTTCTTTTTAAGCTGGCTGTTGCGCTTCTGATTCAGGATTTCTTCTTTTAGCTTCATGTAAAGCTCATTCACCGCATAAGCTTCATCGGTTCCCTGATAGCGGATGGCACGCTGCCCGTTATCCTTATTCTTATAAACAATGAACTCACCTTTTTCATTCTGGTAAATACCAAAGGCACGTGGCTGCTGATAATTCCTTCCGATGAAAAAGCGTGTCGTTTCTTCCGGTGGCAGATGATGATTTACATACCACTGTTTCAGTTCTTCTATCGTTTTGGGTGTCTGATCGGTTGCCCGCTTATAGGCCTTGTTGACGCCCCCACAATTTGGACATTTCTCATCCGTATCATCAATCCAGCTATTGCAATACTCACACTGTACTTTCATACCCTCTCCCTTTTCTCCCGTCCTCTGTAAACGCTCTATACAAGCCGGAATTCGGCTTTCTGTTCAGTATCACTGCTTCCCCCGATATAAACTTCGAATCTGCCAGGTTCTGCCACATATTCCATATCAATATTATAAAACCGAAGCATCTCTTCTGTGATTTCAAAGGTTACCTCCCTGCTTTCTCCGGGCTGCATAGCAATTCTCTGAAAGCCTTTTAATTCCCGCACAGGTCTTGCTACACTGCCTGCCACATCCCGGATATAAAGCTGAACAACCTCAGTTCCTGCACGGTTTCCGGTATTCTGCACCATGATCTTAGCAGTAAGGTTCTCTTCCCTGGTCATGATTTCACTGCTCAATGAAACCTCGGAATAAGCAAAGCTTGTATAAGTCAGCCCATATCCAAAGGCATATAACGGGTGATTAGGTGCATCCAGGTAGCCGGATACGCCTCTCGGTGTAATTTCTCCCTCCGGGCGGCGGCGTCCGGTGTGTAACTCACTGTAATATACCGGAACCTGTCCTACGGTATAAGGGAAGCACATGGCAAGTCTTCCCCCCGGCTCCTGATCTCCGAATAACACATCAGCAATGGCGTTTCCGCCTTCGGTTCCCGGGAACCAGACATGTAAAACTGCCTTGGCCTTTTCCACTACATGGCGCAGGTCTAAAGGACGTCCGCTAAAGGTTACAACCACGATCTGCGGATTTACCTCATAAACCCGGTCCAGTAATTCCAACTGATGGGCCGGTAACTGGATTTCGGTCTGGGAAGCGCTTTCACCGCTTGCCTGATAGTGCTCACCAAGGAACAGAATGACAGTTTCTGCCTTCTTTGCCGTCTCTACCGCTTCCTGCATCATTGCTTCCAGCTCTTCTTTCGATTTTGTATTTTCAAATTCTACGCCAAAACCACAGATTTTCTGCTGATAATCCAGAATCTCACAGCCCTTTGCATAAGCCATGTTTTTATCCAGTTCTTTATTCCGGATTCCCTCTTCCACCGTAACCAGATCCGACTGCTTCCAGAATAATGACCAGGATCCGCAGATCTGCTTTTCTTTTACATAAGGACCAATAAGGGCAATTCCGGTATGCTGTGAATTTTCTGCTGCATCTGCCTTTTTCACAAGAGGAAGAATTCCATCGTTTTTGAGCAGTACAAAACTCTCGGCAGCAGCAACTCTTGCCAGTGCCCGATGCTCCTCTTCAATTTCTAAAGCTTCATCATACACTTCATCTGCATTCTTATAGGGATTTTCAAAAAGTCCAAGACGATTCTTAAGCCGGAGAATCCGGTACGCTGCCTCATCGATCAGCTTCTCTTCCACCTTTCCCTCTTCTACCAGCTTCTTCAGGTGGTTCGCATAGATCTCCGTCATCATATCAATATCGACACCGGCTTTCACAGCAAGCGCAGCCGCCTCATCTTCCTCCTCTGCGATTCCATGCTTTAAAAGTTCCCAGATGGCAGCCCAGTCGGAAATCACCACACCGTCAAAGCCCCATTCGTCACGCAGGATTCCACGCATCAGAGCTTTGTTTGCTGTAGAAGGAACACGTCCTAACGTATTAAAAGAGGTCATAATCATCAGGGCACCGGCGTCTACCCCCGCCTTGTAAGCCGGAAGATAATCCTCCCGCAAGGTTCTTTCGGAAAGCTCTACCTGATTGTAGTCACGTCCTCCCAACGGAGCCCCGTATGCAGCAAAATGCTTCACACAGGCAGCCACATGATCTTCCTTCAAAACATCCTCTCCCTGATAACCCTTTACCATGGCACTGGTCATACAGCAGTTCAGATAAGGATCCTCTCCCGTGGATTCCAGAACCCGTCCCCATCTGGCATCTCGTGCCAGATCGGACATCGGGGAAAAGGTCAGATGAAGTCCGGCACGTGCGGTTTCCCTTGCAGAAACAGATGCCATCTTCCTTACCAGTTCCGGATCAAAGGTACATCCCTGTGCCAGTGGCACCGGAAATATGGTCCGATACCCGTTAATCACATCTGCCATAAACAAAAGCGGAATGTGATGCGGTTGATGCTCCATATAAACCTTCTGAAACTTCTTAATCTTGGCTGCTCCCACGGTTCCAAGTACGGAACCTGCCTGCCAGACCTGATCTTTAGTTAATCCCATTTCCAGCATTGGTCCTGTGATGCTGTCCCCATTTTCCTCTATATCATAAAAATCAGCATTCAGCTGTACCATCTGATTAATCTTCTCGTCCAAAGACATATCCTTTAATAAGTCAAGTAATTCCTGCTCCTGCATGTAATATTTCCTCCTGTCTCATTTTCAAGTTCATTCTATTATAACGGAATTTTACGGATTTGTATATTGACAGATATTACAGAAGGGCTACGAAAATCATGTCACCTTAACTCAAAAACGATCCACTGGATCATTTTCTCTCATATGCATGACACACTCAAAAAAAGCTCCGTATGGATTCATCCATACGGAGCTTCAAGTTTCAATCAGTCAGAATTATAAAATTATAACTGAGGACCTGCAGATACTAATGCCTTACCTGCCGGATTTCCTTCATACTTAGCAAAGTTCTTGTTGAATCTGCCTGCTAAGTCTTTTGCTTTCTCTTCCCATGCAGAAGCATCTGCATAAGTATCACGAGGATCAAGAATTGCAGGATCTACTCCAGGAAGCTCGGTAGGAACTTCGAAGTTGAAGTAAGGGATCTTCTTGGTAGGAGCGCTTACGATTGCACCACTTAAGATTGCATCAATAATACCTCTGGTATCCTTAATGGAAATTCTCTTTCCGGTTCCGTTCCATCCGGTATTTACGAGGTAAGCCTTAGCTCCGCTCTTCTGCATCTTCTTAACAAGCTCTTCTGCGTACTTGGTCGGATGAAGCTCAAGGAAAGCCTGTCCGAAGCAAGCGGAGAAGGTAGGTGTAGGCTCGGTAATTCCTCTTTCGGTTCCTGCAAGCTTAGCAGTAAATCCGGAAAGGAAGTAATACTGAGTCTGTTCCGGTGTAAGGATAGATACCGGAGGAAGTACTCCGAATGCATCTGCGGAAAGGAAGATTACATTCTTAGCTGCAGGTGCGGAAGAAATCGGACGTACAATGTTCTTAATATGGTTGATCGGATAAGATACACGGGTATTCTCGGTAACGCTCTTATCTGCGAAATCAATCTTACCAGCTTCATCTACGGTTACGTTCTCAAGAAGAGCATCTCTCTTGATTGCGTTGTAGATATCAGGCTCAGAATCCTTGTCAAGGTTGATAACCTTAGCGTAGCATCCACCTTCGAAGTTGAATACGCCGTTGTCATCCCAACCATGCTCGTCATCACCAATCAGGAGACGCTTAGGATCTGTGGAAAGTGTTGTCTTACCTGTTCCGGAAAGACCAAAGAAGATTGCGGTGTTCTCACCGTTCTTATCTGTATTTGCGGAGCAGTGCATAGAAGCAATACCCTTAAGAGGAAGGTAATAGTTCATCATGGAGAACATACCCTTCTTCATTTCTCCGCCGTACCATGTGTTGATGATTACCTGCTCACGGCTGGTAATGTTGAATGCTACACATGTTTCAGAGTTTAATCCTAATTCCTTGTAATTCTCAACTTTAGCCTTGGAAGCGTTGTAAACAACGAAGTTCGGTGTAAAGTCTTTCAGTTCTTCCTCAGAAGGCCGGATGAACATGTTCTTAATGAAATGTGCCTGCCAAGCTACTTCTACGATGAAACGAACTGCCATACGTGTATCTTTATTAGCACCACAGAATGCATCTACAACGAAAAGTCTCTTGTTGGAAAGTTCCTTCTTGGCAAGATCCTTAACGGATGCCCATGCTTCCTGAGACATCGGATGATTGTCGTTCTTGTACTCATCGGATGTCCACCATACAGTGTCCTTAGAGTTCTCATCCATAACGATGTACTTGTCTTTAGGAGAACGTCCGGTGTAAATACCGGTCATAACGTTAACAGCACCAAGTTCAGTAACTTTGCCGACTTCATATCCTTCAAGACCAGCTTTTGTTTCCTCTTCAAATAAAAGTTCATAAGAAGGGTTGTAAACAACTTCAGTTGTGCCAGTAATACCATACTGACTTAAATTAATGTCTGCCATTTCCAAAAACCTCTCTTCCTTATTGTTAAATATATAACTATTTCTATAGCCAAGTTAAAATATACCATATTTTTTTTCAGAAGTAAATATGCTTTTAACCACTTTCAGGTCAATATTTCAACCGGTATATATCTAATGCAGTCAATTATCCGACTGCATATTTCCGGAGGGATATTCCTGATAACAAAAAAGCCAAGCATCAGCACAATGAGGATATACAGCAGGACATTTTCCCACCTGCGATAAGTCATCTGCTGTCCCCTGATATAGGCAAGCACATTTTTCACTATAAAGTAATACAAAACAGGCTGCAGAATAAAAATCATCTGATTAGCTTCATAAGCAGACCGGAAATCAAGCTTCCATATGGAAAGCAGCATACGGGTAATACCGCATCCCGGACATTTCAGCCCTGTAATTTTATAAAATATGCAGGGTATGCCCACGTTAAACCGTAGCACAAACCCTGCATATATCATGCATAACAGGATACAACCTATAACCTTGTAAATTCTGTTCTTATAATACATTATGCAACCTGATCATTAATAAAGCTCTGTGCAATGCAGTAATTTACAATTCCAAGACCAAAAATGGAAAGAATCAGAAACAAAACAGCATTACTGCCATTCTTCACACTATCAATCTTCTGTCCCATCCGATAGTTCCAATAGAATGAATAAATACCGCAAGTAAGCAATGAGAATAAAAATGCCATACCGCCTGAGGTCTGATAGGTATCGTCCGGAGTTGCCATATTCATTTCATTTGTCAGACAGATAAACCAGTAAATACCATAGATACCAAAGGTAATAATGGAAAAGATAATGCACAATGCAATGTTACGATTTTTCATTGCAAATCCCCCTCTCTGAAGTTTATTTACTTATATATATACAGGATGTTGTCGAAAAATGCAATATATATTTATAAAGACTATGTAAATATTAAATTTTTGTTAACAATTCTTTTTTTACTTGCCTGCTGTTTTTTTTCTGTGATATATTATTTATGTCAACTTTTCTACGTTATTCTATCAGCGTGTGGAATTACAATATCCCTTTTATAATTTATACTTTTTGAACCTGCCTGTTAACTGATCATATTGATTTCTTATTTGCAAATTAAAATAATCTTAGTAATAGAAAGGAGTACAGCAATGGCCGATACAAATATTTTTTCACAGATCACTCCAGACATCATCCGGCTGGCACAAAAAAGCGAATCCGCAGACATCATTGATACTGAATTATTTACCCGATATGATGTCAAACGCGGTCTGCGTGACCTGAACGGCAAGGGTGTTCTTGCCGGTTTGACCACAATCTCTGATGTACGTGCTACCGAAATCATTAACGGGGAATCCCATCCCTGCCACGGAAGGCTTTTTTATCGCGGTTATGATGTGAAGGATCTGGTAAACGGATTTACAGGAGACGGACGCTTTGGCTTTGAGGAGGTTGCTTACCTGCTCCTGTTTGATGAGCTTCCGAATGAAGAAGAGCTGACTATGTTCCGTTCCCTTCTGTCTACCTACCGCAGTCTTCCAACCGGCTTTGTACGGGATATTATCATGAAGGCACCCAGCCAGGATATGATGAACACTCTTGCAAGAAGCGTGCTTACCTTATATTCCTATGATGACCGTGCAGATGATGTATCTCTTCCCAATGTGTTACGGCAGTGTCTGCAGCTGATCAGTCTGTTCCCGCTGCTTTCGATCTACGGTTATCAGGCATATTGTCATTATCATGATGGTAAAAGCCTGTTCATTCACCGCCCGGATCCTGCTCTTTCCACTGCTGAGAACATCCTTCACCTGTTAAGACCTGACAGCCAGTACACCCCTCTGGAGGCTAAGCTTCTGGACATTGCCCTGGTTCTACATATGGAACATGGTGGTGGTAATAACTCTTCCTTCACGACCCATGTTGTAACCTCCTCTCTCACCGATACCTATTCCGTCATTGCCGCTGCAATCGGTTCCCTGAAAGGCCCCCGGCATGGTGGTGCGAATATTAAGGTTGTTAAAATGTTCGATGAAATGAAACGGGAAGTCAAAGACTGGACGAACGAAGATGAAGTCGCAGATTATCTTCGCAGACTTCTTCACAAGGATGCGTTTGATCATGCCGGTCTTATCTATGGTGTGGGGCATGCAATTTATTCCAAATCCGATCCAAGAGCGGTCATTTTCAAGTCCTTCGTGGAAAAGCTCTCCGTAGAAAAACATCTGGAAAAGGAATTTGCCCTGTATTCGCTTGTTGAAAATCTGGCTCCGAAGGTTATTGCCAATGAGCGTCAGATGTATAAAGGTGTAAGCATCAACGTTGACTTCTATTCCGGCTTCGTTTATCAGATGCTTGGACTTCCTTTAGAGCTCTATACACCGATCTTTGCCATTGCACGTATTGTCGGCTGGAGTGCACACCGTATGGAGGAGCTTGCCAACAATGGAAAAATCATCCGTCCGGCTTATAAGCCAATCACAGAAGATCTTGCTTATGTAGAAATGAAAAAACGGTGCTGATGCACCGTTTTTCTTTGCTTTCATTGTTTCTCTTATTTTAATTTATAACCTGTTCCATAATCTGTTTTAGTACTCTTTTATCAGATCTTTCTTTCAAGGAAGCTTAATACCGTCTTTTCCATATCTTCCTTGTCACATTCGGTCTTATGTAATACCGGTGCGGTACGGATCTCCTGAATAGCGTTCGGTACCGGTACTCCGGAAAGCTTCTCCAATTCATCTACCAATGCAAAGTCCTCCATATTCGCATAGCCTTCATCAATGGCGGTCATGACGCTTCTGGTAAACTTATAAGGACTTGCTGTGGAAACCACAACGGTCTTCGTCTGATCTCCGGTCTCCTTCTTATATTTCTTATAAACGGAAGAAGCAACTGCGGTATGGGTATCAATGATGTATCCGGTATTCTCATATAAATCATGAATTTCTTTTGCTGTTTCCTGCTCACTTGCATAAGCACCGTAGAAATCCTTAAGCTCTGCTTTCATCTCTTCGCTGATCGTATAAACACCGGTCTGATTCAGGGATTCCATCAGTTCACGGTTACGGTCTGCATTGTCTCCTGCAATGTGATAAATCAGACGTTCCAGATTGCTGGAAATCAGAATATCCATGGAAGGAGAAGTGGTTAATACGAATTCACGGTTCTTATCATAGGTTCCGGTACGGAAGAAATCATATAAAACCTTGTTTTCGTTGGATGCGCAGATCAGCTTACCGATCGGCACGCCCATCTTCTTTGCATAATAAGCAGCTAAAATATTACCAAAGTTACCGGTCGGAACGACCATATTCACAAGCTCACCGTCTTCGATCTGCTCTTCTGCAAGGAGCTTTACATAAGCGTATACATAATAAGCAACCTGAGGAAGGAGACGACCAATATTAATGGAGTTTGCGGAAGAAAGCTGGAATCCGCTTTCATTTAACTTCTTCTCAAGGTCACGGTCATTAAAGATCTTTTTCACTCCGGTCTGGGCATCATCAAAGTTACCATGAATGGCTACTACGAAGGTATTCTTGCCCTTCTGGGTAACCATCTGCTTTTCCTGAATCGGGCTGACGCCGTTCTTCGGATAAAATACAACAATTCTGGTACCCTCTACATCTGCGAATCCTGCAAGAGCTGCCTTACCGGTATCCCCTGAGGTTGCCGTCAGAATCACGATTTCATTCGTTACATGATTCTTCTTTGCAGAGGTAGTCAGTAAATGAGGCAGAATGGATAATGCCATATCCTTGAATGCAATTGTTGCACCGTGGAACAATTCCAGATAATAAGCATCTTCTGCATGAACCAGAGGAGCGATCTCTTCGGTATCAAACTTCTCATCATAAGCTTTCTCAATACAGTTCTTAAGTTCTTCTTCCGTAAAATCGGTTAAATACAGCTTCATTACCTCATAGGCAACCTGCTGATATGACATCTGGGAAAGTTCCTTTAAAGATTTGTCCAATGCCGGAATGGATTCCGGTACAAACAATCCTCCATCTTCAGATAAACCTCTTAAGATTGCTTCTGAAGCCTTCACCTGTTTTCCTGCCGTTCTCGTACTATTATATAACATGTCACTCAAGCTCCTTAATTCTTCCTGAATTTTATTTATTCTGATGCAACCATCCAGAACTTCATTTGCAAAACAACTGACAGGCAGCTTTTTGCTCATGTGGTTACATTCTAACATAAAAATACAGGTGAAGCAATTTTTTCTCCCAATTTTCCATAATGATTTTGTATAAGTAATTACTCAGCGGAAGAATTCATGCCCTCCATGTTCAAACAGCCTGTCCAGGTGATGATCAAACCATGCCATCTTATCACCTTCTGCATACTGTCTTGATGCAAAATAGAGAGCTCCTTCCGTCAGATCTTCTCCGTTAAGGACACGGTCCACGGCTTCTTTGGTTTCCTCAGATACCTTCACCTTCTGATAAGTTCCGTTTGCTACCGGTGAAAACTGATAGGTTCCTCCCTCTTTCTGCATCACCACCTCGGTCACACTGTCCGGAAAATGCTCGTCCGCGACACGGTTCAATACCACTCCGGCAACAAGCATCTTGCCCTCCATATCCTCACAGCCTGCCTCTGCCTGCACGATACGCAGAAGACACTGGTAATCCACATCGGAAAGTTCCTTACAGGTCTCCTTCTCAAGTACTTTATAGTCTACCACGCGCTGCCCGGAGGCCACCAGCCCCTGCTTCCGGACCATCGTATCTTTTTCAAGAACATCATAAGCAAATACTTTAATAAAACAAAACAGCAGGGAAACATACGCTGCCAGATAAATAATCCACTTCTTATACATCACCTTTTTCCTTTCTCCTAATATTCTATACAGCACTTGTCCAAAATATTTCTAATTATTACTAATTCATGAAAAATATTGTAACAGTTCAGCCATGCAAAATGATTGTGCAAGATGACCGTGGGAGCCTGCTCACTAAGGGCAGCTTATGAATGGGCATGGCTGAACTGTTACAATTTGCCGATAATTTCTACAGATTTACTACAAGTTATGCTATACTTAGAAAGAAACCCTGATAAAGAAAGGAATGCTCATGTCGGTAAAGCTCCCCGGTGTTTATGAAACCACACAAAAAAACGGTACTGTAACGTACCGCTCTTCACTTACTTATCAAAGTAAACATATCAGTCTTGGAAGCTATGCTACGAAAGAAGAAGCCCACGCTGCCTATTTACTGGCCCGTAAGCTCCTGTCTGATGATTGCCTTACCCTAACATCCTATTCCGAAACCGGTTCGGTAATTCCCTTTGAAAAATGGGTGATTCTTCTCAATTTCCGTGACAATGGCCTTTACTTTGCAACCCCCATTTATCTCCGCCAGAAATATTTTGAATATTATCTTGCTCCGCATACCATTCTGCGTTTCGACCGGGATGATCTGTTTTATTATTCCTCCCACAAGATCATGCAGCGTGGCCGGCACTTTTTCGTTGCAGACTACGGCATGCAGGTCAATATTGCAAACCGCTACGGCATTAAAAATTATGCGGTAGAAAACCGCGACTATCGTTTTATCAACGGTAATCCCTATGATTTCCGCTATGAAAATATCGAGATTCTGAACCGTTACCATGGTGTCCGTGTCCGCAATTTGAAAACGGGCATCCGTTATGCTGCAATCATCCACTTAAACGGCAACTTCACCATCGGTATCTACGAAAGCGACATTGAAGCTGCCATTGCCTATAACAAAGCCATTGATATTCTAATTAAAAAGGGCGTAAGCCGGAATTTCACTCCCAATTACATTGAGAGTCTGTCTCCTTCTGCCTACGCCGATATTTATTCTGAAGTTTCTATTTCCCGTAAAATTCTGGACTACCGTCCCATTTGATGATTCCTAAGTCTTACAATGCACGACTGTGTATGTACGAAATAAAGAGTTCGCTTACGCTACTTCATGGAATAATCCACAAAACTGATGATATATGAGCCGCCATTCTCAATCCCTGCAAGCGAAATATCCGTGGCATACCGCCACATTTTAAACTCATACGGATACTCCGGAAGCGGATTCGTATCATTGAGCAATACATCATAATCCGTGAGCAGTCCATCCGGCCGGATCTTTTCCATCAGCCACTGCTCGTTTCCATACAGAATGGCATGATAACCGTCATACTGAATCGTCTGCAGAAAGGCTTCTGCAATCTGGCTTCTCTGATCTACGGAAAGAGTATCTGTTCTCGCGGTATCATTCGTTATTTCTTCCATAACAAGTGCCACCGGATAACGGATTGTATAGGACTGTAACTGATTCACCACAAAGTTGGCTTCCTCAACAGCCTCTGTCACGCTCACCGCCTGGGAATAAAAGCTGACTCCGATATCCAGATCCGCCTTTTTCGCTGCTTCGATATAGTCCGTAAACTGTTCATCCAGTGAAATCACACCACTTTCATAGCCTCTTCCACCAATCTTTAACATCACGAAATCAATTCCATTCCGTTTCAGCCAGTCAAAATCCACCTTACCGTTGCTCTTGGATAATTCCACACCAAGCTTAGAGGTTTTCTCGCTCTCCGGATAATATCCCATCTGATCATTTACAATCTTAATTTTCGTAAAATCAATGGCGTTCTTCTGTACATCCTCATAAGCCGGATCCTCTGTCGGTGTCGGCGATGGGGAAGGCTCTTCGGATGGGGATGGGGAAGGTGTCGGAGATTCCTCTACCACTTCGCCTGCATTCCGGTCTCCATACATATTCCAGAAGTCCAGATCCTCGGAACGCAGGCCTGTGTTCTCTCCTGCTTCTCCACTTTCTCCGTCTCTTAAATCCACTGCCTCTGCAACCGGTGTCGGGGTAAGCCCTGCAGCTGTTTTCCGGTTACTGCTGCGCGTATTCTGGGAAACCACAACAAGAATTACGATGAGCACAATGCCCGCCATCGCAATCATCGTATAAATCACAGGAAGGCTTAAGCCTCTGTCGTTATCGTTATCGTCATCATCATAATTGGAGTATTTCATATGTACCTTCTTTTTACTGTTTCATATCAGCACAGGCACTTCTAAGCATTATCGCGACACTCCAGCACCTTCACCGTTACAATAACAGTTGCTCTTTATCTTAATTTCTTTTCTTGATTTTCTCTTTCGCACATTGTACCATAGATTCATGTTCCGATACAAACAGAAAAGAATAAAACTCTATATTGCTCTCCTTTTATCCGGTATGCTCCTTCTTGGAATAACCGGCTGCAAACCGCTGCCTGTACAGGTATCCGCAACAGGCTTTTATTTTGATACCTTCATTTCCGTTACCATCTACGATGCAGAGAATGAGGAACGGGGAAACGAACTGTCAGAGGGCTGTATGTCTCTGGCTGAACACTATGAAAATCTGTACAGCAAAAGTATTCCCACAAGTGACATTTCCCGGATCAACGCACACCCCGGTGAGTATGTTACCGTTGATCCCGATACCATTACCTTATTACAGACTGCATGTGAATACGCATCCCTCTCGGATGGAGCCATTGACCCTTCCATCGGTGCGGTGTCATCCCTTTGGGATTTCCATGAAACAACCGATCCTGCTATCCCCCCGGATGACGTTCTTTCCGAAGCCTTAACGCATGTTGATTACCGTAAAATTTCCATAAAGGACCAACAGGTAATGCTTACTGAAAAAGGAATGGCTCTTGATCTCGGTTTCATTGCGAAGGGTTATATTGCTGACCGTATGAAGGAATACCTGTCAGGTGAAGGGGTGAAAAGTGCCATCATCAGCCTTGGCGGTAACATTCTCGCCCTTGGAGAAAAGCCCGACGGTTCTCCGTTCCATGTCGGAATCCAGAAGCCCTTTGCCGATACCGGTACTGCCCTGCTTACCATTGAGGATTCAGACCGCAGCGTGGTTTCCTCCGGGAATTACGAACGCTACTTTGAAGTAGATGGTGTCCTGTATCATCATATTCTTTCTACCCAAAACGGTTATCCGGTAAACAGCGGCCTGTCCCAGGTCACCATTTTAAGTGATGACTCCGTTACCGGTGATGCCCTATCTACATTATGCTTCATCCTCGGCTATGAAAAAGCCACCACCCTGCTCGAAAATTATCCCGATGTTCAGGCAATCTTCGTTCTGGATGATGGCTCGGTTGTTTCTTACAATTACTAATCCGAAGTCCTGATGCTCACTAAAATTAACCGGTTATTAATTATTCCTTATCTTTCAGACGGTGTCGGAGCAAATTCCAACTTCAATTGTAATCCCAAGCCCCTCGCCAGCTTTTTGACCATACTTAAACTCGGGTTTCTGGTACCATTCTCAATCCTGCTGATATCTGCCTGCGTAATTCCGGTTCGTTCTGATAATTCCTTTTGTGTTATATTCTGGCATACTCTGGCTTCAATCATCGCCTGTATAATATCATATTCCGGCTGCAATGCCTCATATTCAGCCTTCACTTCTGCATTCTGCAATGCCTTTTCCTTATACTCTTTATAACTGCTCATATCTGCATCTCCGTTCATAATCATTCTTATACTTCTTTGCAAGCTTCTTCTCTGACACAGGTAATTTCTGGGATTTCTTAACAAGTCCATTTGTTAAAATCACTTTTTTCACATTTCTGAATTCTGATCAACCACAACTCTGCAGTCCTTCTTAAAACATGCAATCCCATACCGGATGAAGTTCCTCATGCCATCCTGTTTCAGCCTGGCAATGTAATCCTTTTCCTCAATCTGCTCAAGGGCAGCTTTACAGGCAGCATCCATGTCTCCGTTCTCCGCGTATTTCAATTCTATTACAATTCCGGTTCTGTTATCCGGAACCTCGATCAGGATATCACTATAGCCGGTTCCCGATTCTGCATTTGACTTAATCAGCCAGTCAGATTTATAACCTAAAAGTCCAAGCAGAATGCCATGATAAAAGTTTTCCTTTCTTTCCCTGGCAGCCGCAGTATCCCGGATACTGATGGTGTTCCAGAGATAATCTCCGAAAATCTGCCCGATCTTTTCCGGTTCTTTATTTACCAATGCGCTGCAAAGCGTCTCAAGCGTCTTTCCATCATTTCTTGATACATCTGCAAACCATTCCCTGATTTTCCTTACAAAAAGATTTCTGACCTCTCTGTTTGGAATTACCAGACGGTATTTTCCACTTTCCGTACAGCCCTTGTGTGTCAGATAACCCGTCGTAAAAAGCACACTCCACAGATTTTCTATACTTTTATCAATTTCATCATAGGTAAGCTCCGGCACGATATCCTTTTCAATCCATTCGCCCGCAATCAGTCCTTCTATTTCATTTCTGGTCGAAATATCCGCCTTATCTATAAATCTGCGTACAATGGCGTTTCCGCTGGAATTGGACCAGAAATCCTGCGGTCTGGTGGACGGATCATACCTGAGCTGATCTGTATAATTAATTACATCCCAAGGGCAGTAAATGTCCGTGTTACCGAAATGGTAACCATCATACCATTCCTTTATCTCATCAAAATGCGAAGTCAGATCATAATCATCCAGAATTTTCTTTACCTCCGGATCCGTAAACCCAAACTGCTCATCAAATCTGGAATCCAGAACAGACAACACCTTAAAATTATTAAGCCCTGTAAAAATACTCTCTTTGGAAATACGCAGGCACCCTGTCAGAATGGCAAACTGTAAGCTGTCATTCGTTTTTAAAGCCATTCCAAAGAGTCCGCGGATCAGGGAAACCATCTCACGATAATAACCATTCTGGAAGGCCTTATCCAATGGGACATCATATTCATCGATGAGAATAACTGTCTTTTGTCCGTAATGCTTGTATAAGAACCGTGACATCAGATAGATACTCGATATCAGGATCTTTTCATCCATGGAATATCTGCCCTGCTGCAATGCAATAATCGCTTTATACTGTTCTTTTTCGTTATCCGAAAGTCTGTCACTTGATGCCAGAAATGAAAAGTGTTGTGCCTCTATGCCGATCAATTCTGTAATCCGGTATTTCGCGTCCTCATAGGTTAATCCCTCCACGTTCTTAAGAGAAAGAAACAGGACGGGATGTTTCCCCATATACTTATCGCAAAGTTCTTTTTTCTCCGATATATAGAGCCCATCAAACAATGACGCATCCGCATCTGTTTCAAAAAAGGATCGCAGCATGCTCATATTTAAAGTCTTTCCAAAACGTCTGGGGCGGGTAAAAAGTGTCACCTCACTCCCGTTTTCTACCAGTTGTTCAATAAGCTTTGTTTTATCAACATAATAATATCCATTCTTTCGTATCTTTTCAAAACTGTCAATTCCTACCGGTAATTTTAAGCCTCTCCCCATTTAAGCCTCCTCCAGCATGACCTGACAATCTAATGCCTGATCTCTGCATACAAAATCCGCTATACTGTATCTTCAGTATAGCGGATTCCATATAAAATTTCAATTGATAGTCTGAGCCTCTGCTCTATCAGTACTGTTCACTCGTACCTCGTTCCAGTAACGCAGCACTTAATGCTTCACAATCGACTTTCTTGGACACTTCGACATACAGACACCGCATCCAACACATTTCTCATAGTCAATCGCTGCATGGAAATTACTGATGGTAACCGCATCCTGTGGACAGTTCTTCTTACAGAGAGAACATCCGATACAGCCGACCTCGCAATCCTTCATGGTAACCGGTCCCTTATCCTCGGAGCTGCAGGCTACCGTATACTTTGCATCATAGGGGATGAGGGAAATCAGGTGCTTCGGACAAACCTCCACACACTTACCACACGCCTTACATGCTTCCTTATCGACAACGGCTACTCCGTTTACGACATGAATGGCGTCAAACGGACACACGGATACACAGGTTCCAAACCCGAGACAACCGTTATTGCAGCTCTTCGCACCGCCATTCGGGACGAAGGAAAGCATCCGGCAGTCCTCAATTCCATGATATTCATAATCCAGTGTGGTTTTGTCACAGTCTCCCTGACAGGCTACAAATGCGACCTTCCGCTCGGTTTCTCCGGCTTCTACTCCCATGATCCCGGCGATGACCTTTCCGACAGCTTCCCCGCCTACCGGGCAGGCATTGACCGGTGCTTCCCCCTTTGCGATTGCTGCGGCAAGCCCGCTGCAGCCGGGGAATCCGCATCCGCCACAGTTATTTCCGGGAAGGGCTGCAAGTACAGCCTCTTCCTTTTCATCTACTTCTACCTTAAACCGGATGGCGGCAATTCCGAGAAAGATACCAACAAAAAGACCGACTCCGCCAACAACTGCTATTGCTAAAATTACTGCACTCATTTTATCGGCTCCTTTCTACAACAGTCCTGAAAATCCACAGAAGGCAATTGCCATCAGTCCTGCAGTAATCAAGACAATCGGCATTCCCTTAAAGGATTCCGGAATATCATTATATGCCATCTTTTCACGGATACCGGCAAGAATCACGATGGCAATCGTAAACCCTGCAGCAGTTGCAAAACCATTCACAACCCCCTGAAGGATTCCATAGTCTTTCTGCACATTCGTTAATGCAATACCAAGTACGGCACAGTTGGTTGTAATCAGGGGCAGATACACACCAAGTGCCTGATACAGTGACTTCATGAATTTCTTCAGGAACATTTCCACAAACTGTACCAGCGCTGCAATGACCAGAATAAATACAATCGTCTGTAAATAAGTCAGATCAAGCGGTGTTAAAATGTACTGATAAATCAATCCTGTCACTGCGGAGGACAGGGTAATAACGAAGATAACTGCGGTTCCCATTCCCGCTGCGGTATTGGTCTTCTTGGATACACCAAGGAACGGACACAGTCCAAGGAACTGACTCAGTACCACGTTACTGATTAAGGAAGAGGAAACCAGAATAATAAGTAATTCTTTAATCATTGTTCTTTTCCTCCTTCTTCTCTTCTACTGATTCTTTATTTGCATTCTTCACATCAGCATTCTGCTTTGTTTCGTCTGTTACTTTTTTTATTGTATTTTTCACATCTTTGCCATTCTCTGCCGCATCTTCTGTTACCGGCTCTGCCATGCGGCTTCCGCAGCCGGCTTCGCCACAATGCATACAGTCTGAATTACAGCCGGACTGGATCTTCGACATATCCTTACCCTTCTCCTGTCCTTTACGCTTGATGTAATTCTGAATTGCAGTAAGGGCAGCCAGTACGAAGAATGCGCCCGGTGCCAGGACGAAAATGCTGCAGGGAACATAGGAATCCGGCATAACATGGAATCCGAAGATTTCACCTGCACCGATCAGTTCACGGACTGCTCCGATAATCGTAAGCGCAAGGGTAAATCCAAGTCCCATACCGACTCCGTCAAAGAAGGAAGGAAGTACCTTATTCTTGGAGGCATAGGCTTCCGCTCTTCCAAGAATGATACAGTTTACAACGATCAACGGAATATATAAGCCCAGTGCATCATACAGGAACGGAATGTATGCCTTTAACAAAAGCTCCACAACCGTTACAAATGAAGCAATGATTACAATAAATGCCGGAATACGCACCTTATCCGGAATAATATTCCGCAGCATGGAAATAAACATATTGCTGAGTGCCAGAACCACCATGGTGGTAAGTCCCATACCAAGACCGTTGATGGCTGACGTTGTTACAGCCAGGGTCGGGCACATTCCCAGCATCAATACGAAGGTCGGATTTTCCAAAACAATACCGTTCACAAGACGCTCGGATACACTATTTTGCTTCATAGCTGACACCTCCTAACTTCGTCTGGAAATAATAAAGTCCTCCATTTACGGCTGTCGTCAATGCATTGGAGGTGATGGTCGCACCACTGATCGCATCAATCTGGCTGTCAGAGGTTGCCCCCTGCTTCGTTACCGTAAAGCTGCTTACCTTCTTTCCGGCATACTGCGGCTTTAAAACAGCCTCAGCCTTCATACCAAGACCCGCGGTTTCCGAAATACTTAAAATGGAAATTCCATTTACGGTTCCATCGTTTGCAATGCCGAGGGTAAAGGTAATATCTCCGCCATAGCCTGCATGGGAGGTCAATGTTAATACATATCCCAAACCATTTCCATCCGAGTCAACGGCTTCCAGAGCCTTATCCACATCCACATCGGAAAATCCGGCTTCTTCCCATTCGCTTATGTATGCACTGTCTTCTTCGATCGCAAGTTCATTAAAATCCGACGCATCCTGAAAGACCTCTGCATAGGCTTCCTTTGCTGCCTTTTCTTCGGCCTGTGCAATGGGTTCCTTCGTTACATTATAAACAAATCCGAGAACAAATCCGGCAATCAGCGTTATCGCAAAAAGGATTGCCGCATCCTTTATCATATTTTTCATGCGTGCTCCCCTCCTTTACCAAACGGCTTCGGCATGGTAATCTTCTCGATCAGAGGTACAAGAAGGTTGCCTAAAATAATGGCATAGGAAACTCCCTCTGCGGATGGTCCAAAGAGCCGGAAAACACCCGTCAGGATGCCTAGCAGCACACCATACAGATACTGTCCCTTCTTCGTGACAGGACGTGTCACATAATCTGTTGCCATGAAAAATGCACCCAACATCAGACCGCCGCCGGCTAAGTGTGCGCTGATGAACGCCGGATCAAATCCGCGTCCGCCAAACAGACACAGGAATACAATAAAGGTCACAATGTAGGTTCCCGGTACTCTTAAATCAATGACTCCAAGCAGAATCAGGAAGCAGGCTCCGATTACAATGGCGATCATGGAGGTTTCACCGATTGTACCTGCGGTTTTACCAATAACCATTTTCAGGATATCCACGTTCTCTCCTGCCTTTAACTGGGCAAGCGGAGTGGCACCGCTATAGGCATCTGTATTAAAATTACACATGATGGATGTGTAGGAAATCAGCAGAAAGCACCGGGCACCAAGTGCCGGGTTCATAAAGTTCTGCCCCAGACCGCCAAACAGCATCTTTACTACAAGGATTGCAAATATACCACCGACAACACCGATCCACCAGGGCGCGGTAGACGGCAGGTTTAATGCAAGCAATAGTCCCGTGACGACTGCGGAATAATCTCCGATCGTCACCGGTTTATGCATCAGTTTCTCATAAATGTATTCGGTAAGCACTGTTGTTGCCACCGTAACTAAAATTAAAATCAGAGCATCCAGTCCAAAATTGTAAATACCGAACCCGGCAGCCGGAAGTAATGCAATAATTACTGCCAGCATGATATTGCTTGTCGTAATATGGGAGCGGACATGGGGATTGGATGATACCTTCATTAATTGACTCATTTCCTTCTCTCCTCTACTTCTTTTTCTTGGCAAGCTGCATCCGGCGCATGGACTTGATGGTCTGCGTCAGAGGACGTTTGGCGGGGCAGATATAACTGCAGCAGCCGCACTCACAGCATTCCATGCCATTGTTCTTCACAAAGGCTTCTTCATCATAATGTTCTGCATATTCCGCAAGCTTTTTCGGAACCACCCTGCCCGGACAGACCTCCACACATTTACCGCAATTGATACATGCAGAAGGCTCCATGGCAGATACATCATCCTTCGTCATACAAAGAAGTGCCGAGGAGGTTTTGGTTGTTGGTACCTTCAGGTCAAAAATACCGAAGCCCATCATCGGTCCTCCGGAAATGATTTTTACAGGAGGCTCTTTAAATCCTCCGGCTTCCTCCACCAGTCCTTCATATAACGTACCGATTCTCACGCGGAAGTTCCTGGGATCTGCTATTGCATCTCCGGTCACCGTGACAATCCGGTACATTAACGGCTTCTGCTCCATTACCGCATTATAAATAGAAATTACGGTATCAACATTATTCACAATACATCCCACATCGGCCGGAAGCATTGAGGAATTGATCGCACGTCCTGTTGCAGCAAAAATCAGCTGACGTTCTGACCCTTGAGGATACTTCGTCTTTAATGCTTTCACCGTAATCTTCGTTTCATCCTTCGTCAAATGCTTTAATCTCGTAATACAGTCCGGCTTATTATCTTCAACAGCGAGGATTCCTCTTGCGTTATCAAAAAGACTCAGGGCAATTTTCAAACCGCCGATCAGTCTCTCCGGCTCCTCTAACATCTTCCGGTAATCGGATGTCAGATAAGGCTCGCATTCTGCACAGTTTACAATGACATACTCCATCTTCTCCGGCTCCTTCGGAGACAACTTCACTGCCGTCGGGAATCCGGCACCGCCCATACCGACAATACCGGCCTTACGGATCCGTTCAAGCTTCTCTTCCCTCGTCATTGACGCATACTCTTCGGAATCAAAGTCTATGGCTGCCGGCCATTCCACCTCTTCATATGCCCCGTCATTCTCAATGACAATACTCATCACATTGTCACCGGTCACCACTCTGCGGGGCTCAATGTTCTTCACGATCCCGGATACCGAAGCATAAATCGGTGCTGAAACAAAGCCCCCTGCTTCTGCAATCAGCTGACCGGCAAGCACATGGTCTCCTTTGGCAACAACAGGCTTGGCAGGCGCCCCGATATGCTGGGATAACGGATAGACAAGCTCACCCTTTGGATCTACATCCTTAATCGGCTTCGACTTCGACATATCCTTGCCATCATAGGGGTGGATGCCCCCTGAAAATGTTAATCTTGCCATATCTTACCTTCTTTCTAAACATATTCATAACTGTTCTGTACCCTCTCAGTTATGATATATACTTAATAAATATAAACCTGTTCTAACTATACTAAATTTTTCGATAAAATACTACAGTATTTTTGAAAAATGTGTTACACTATTCTTGGGTAATTTTAAAATTGCTAACTGTAAAAAGCACTCAGAAATTACTGAAATTCCCTACTAATATAATCGAATGAATGGATTGTTATTTTATGAAAACAGAAGAAATCATTTTAAATAATTTCCAACTGAAATACCCTTTGGAACGTCTTGCCCTGCTTTCAGATATTTTGTTTCTGGATATTGAAACTACCGGATTTTTAACCGGAAGTTCAAGCATCTATCTGATTGGTTGTGCCTACTATGAGGATGGCAACTGGAAGCTCCGCCAGTGGTTTGCACAGACGCCCGATGAAGAAAGTGAGATTCTATCTGCGTTCCTTGCCTTCGCAGAGCCTTATTCCTATTTAATCCACTACAACGGCAACACCTTTGATCTTCCTTTTCTTCGTAAGAAGGCAGATAAATACGGTATTTCCTATACCCTTTCATCCAAGAAAGGACTGGATATCTTCCGGAGAATTACTCCCTATAAGAATTTCTTAAAGCTCCCGGACTGCAAGCTCAAAACGATCGAAAGCTTTCTTGGGATCCACCGTGAAGACATCTATACCGGAGGGCAGCTTATCCAGGTTTATCACGACTATACCAGTTCCCATGATTATGATCTGTATCACACACTGATTCTTCATAATGCAGATGATATGAAAGGTATGCTGGAAACACTGCCGATCCTCTCCTACTACGACCTGTTTAACTGCAGCATCAAGGCAAGTAAGGCACAGACAAACTACTATAATGATATGCATGGTGTCCCGCGCAAAGAATTGATCATCCGGTTAATTTTCGTCTCTCCCCTGCCGGTTGCAATCAGCTTCATGGGAAAGGGATGTCATTTCAAAGCCGAAGGCTACGAAGGAACCCTGGTTATTCCGATTTATGAAGAAGAACTGAAATATTACTACGCCAACTACAAGGATTACTACTATCTTCCCTTAGAGGATACGGCACTTCATAAGTCTATCGCTTCTTTCGTGGATAAGGATTACCGGGAACAGGCCACTGCCCGGAACTGTTACACCCGCAAGATCTCCCTGTACCTTCCCCAGTGGAAGGTCATGGTAGAACCCTTTTTCAAACGGGACTACGACAGTAAGGATCTGTTCTTTGAATTGACCGATGACATCAAAAAAGACCGGCAGCTATTTTCCGATTATGCCAGTCATGTATTGAACGCCATTGCCTTTCAGGATTAAAGGACTTCTATTAGTAAAGTAATAATTAAAAACAAGCATGATAAAAGGAATGTGCTGTTATAACACATTCCTTTCTTTATCCATTCTCTTCTGAATAATAATCTGAATGATATTCTGAATGATTTATTTCCCCGGCTTCTCATAAAAGAAGGAACTCTTCCGTTCATAACCAATCTCACGATAATTAATAATCTGCTCCGTGCTTCCGATAAACAGTAAGCCTCCCGGTGCAAGTGACTGATAGAACTTGCGGAACACTTCATCCTTTGCTTCTTCTGTAAAGTAAATCAATACATTACGACAAACGATGAGATGAAAGCCGGTCGCATAATCATTCTTTAACAGATTCTGCTCCCGGAATTCCACTCTGGATTTAATCTGATCCGAAATCTGATAAGAAGGACCGATCTGTGTAAAGTACTTCTTCTTCAGATCATCCGGCACAGCTGCAATACTCTTCTCATTATATAATCCGACCTTCGCCTTTGCTATAACCTGCTTGTCAATGTCCGTTGCAACAATCTTAATCTGATTGAGTGGCAGATGCCTTGATAAAGCCATTACAAGAGAATACGGCTCATCTCCTGTAGAGCATGCCGCACTCCAGATCCTGAGATTCTTGCCAAATTTCTGAATCATCTCCGGAATAATCTGCTTATCCATGGCTTCCCACTGATCCGGATTCCGGTAAAACTCCGATACATTAATCGTAAGATAATTAACAAACTCCTCAAATTTTACTTTATCTGTTTTAAGAAGATGCACATAGGCTTCATAGTCATTGATTCCATTTTTGGAAATTAATGCATCAATACGCCGCTTCATCTGGCGTTCCTTATACGCATTTAAATCAATTCCTGTAAGTTGAAGCACTGCTGTCTTAAAACGCTCATAATCCCATGTCATATGCACTACCTCCTAATTGTTTATCTCATACTAACAGAGCCAATCACAAAAAACTAATACTTCATGACTGGCTCTTAAATGTTCAGATATTTTTATAAAATTTCAGATGAGATTATTCTTCTTTTGTATCCTCTGCTGCGATCACAGCATCAATATCTACAGAAACAACATCTGCATCATCATCCTTAGAAGCTTCTTCCTTCTTCTCAGCCGGTTCCGGGGCAAGTAATGCGCGGATGCTTAAGCTGATCTTCTTATCTGCTTCGTTAAAGTCCACAATCTTGGCAGTAACCTCGTCACCAACCTTTAATACATCTGACGGCTTCTCGATATGATCCTTGGAAATCTGGGAAACATGAAGCAGTGCATCTACCCCCTTCTCAAGCTCTACAAATGCACCAAAGTCCGTCATTCTTGCAACCTTACCGGTTACTACATTGCCAACTGCAAACTTGGTTGCTGCATCCTTCCATGGATTCTCATCTTCAAACTTCATGCTGAGTGCAATTTTGGTTCCGGAAATATCCTTAATAAAAGCCTTAACCACATCACCGGGCTTAAATACCTTCTTAGGATTCTCAACTCTTCCCCAGGACATCTCAGAGATATGAAGAAGTCCGTCTGCACCACCGATATCAATAAATACACCAAAGTCTGTTACGTTCTTAACGGTTCCTTCAACAACGTCACCAACATGGATGCTCTCAAGAAGCTTCTGCTGCTTCTCCTGCTTTTCAGCTACAAGAAGCTGTCTGCGGTCACCGATATAACGTCTTCTCTTCGGATTGTATTCGCTGATTACAAATTCAATTTCCTGTCCTGCATACTTGGATAAATCCTTCTCATAGGAATCGGATACAAGGCTTGCAGGGATGAAGATACGAACTTCATCTACGATAACGCTTAAACCACCATCCAGCACCTGGGATACTTTGGCTTTTAATACTTCCTTGTTATTAAAGGCTTCTTCAATTCTCTTATTGCCACGGTCAGCAGCAAGTCTCTTGTAAGTAAGGGTAACCTGTCCTTCACCGTCGTTTACTTTAAGAACCTTAACTTCCATGGTATCGCCAGCCTTGATGACCTTGGTCAGATCCACATTCGGCTCATTGGTGTATTCGTTTCTGGTTAATACACCATCGGACTTGTAACCGATGTTAAGAATTGCTTCTTCAGGCTTAACATCAATGACTGTACCTTCAACAACCTCTCCTGTATGTATTGTCTTTAATGATTCTTCCAACATTTGTTCAAAAGTTAATTCTGACATAATTTTGAACCTCCTCGATAATATTGTTTGGGGTGGAAGCCCCTGCGGTAATACCCACCAGAGAAGCAGCTTTAGGTAAATCTAAATGCAAATCATCCAGTGTCTGTATAAAATACGTGGCCGAACACTGTTCCCGACAAATTTCGTACAGTTTCCGTGTATTGGAGCTGTGCCGTCCACCTATTATTATCATAGCATCGACTTTTGAAGCAATATCTCTTGCTTCCGTCTGTCGCTCCTCCGTTGCGTTACATATAGTATTCACAACGATAATATTGTAACCTTTTTTTTCAAATATTTCAACTAATTCTTTAAATTTCTTATAGTTAAACGTTGTTTGCGACACAATACACAGTGTCGAATCCTGTTTTAACGGGATTTTTTCGATTTCTTCTGCGGATTCCACCACAAATGCAGGACCTTTGGCCCATCCCATAATTCCTTCCACTTCCGGATGCCCGGCATTTCCGATAATCACAATCTGCCGGCCTTCTTCACTTTCCTTTTGGACAATCTTATGAATCCGTTTCACAAAAGGGCAGGTCGCATCAACGCAGCTAAGTCCGTTTTCCTCAATCCGATCATAAATCCGCTTGGGAACGCCATGGGATCGGATCACCACCGTACCCTCATTAAGACTTTGCAGTTCTTCTTCACTGTTGATTACCTGTACGCCTTTTTTAGCAAGGTCATTCACTACTTCTTCATTATGAATAATCGGTCCATAGGTATAGATCGGACCACCCTTTTCAATCTGCTCATACACCTGCTCGACAGCCCGCTTCACCCCGAAACAGAATCCTGCGCTTTTCGCAAGAAGTACTTCCATAGCTGTGCTCCTTTATTTACAAAGAGTAAGAATTGCCTGCACGACCTCATCAATGGTCATGTTGGAGGAATCTACAAGCACCGCATCCTCTGCCTGCTTTAACGGGGCGATTTCACGGTTCATATCCTGCTCGTCCCTCTTTGCAATATCCTTTTCGATCTGATGAATATCGCAGCTTACGCCCTTCGCAGTAAGCTCATCGTAACGGCGCTTTGCCCTCACTTCGACACTTGCGGTCAGATAGACCTTCACATCCGCATCCGGCAGCACGCATGTCCCGATATCACGTCCGTCCATCACGACGTCATTCTGCCTGGCCAGTTCCTTCTGCAGCTGGGTAAGACGCTCCCGGACCTTCGGATTCTTACTGGTAAGGGACGCCATGTTTCCAACCTCCTCGGTACGAAGATACGGATTCACGTTCTCTCCGTTCAGAAGAACAACCTGCTCTCCACCCACATACTGAATGGTAATATGTGCTCCCCTGCATTCTCTGGAAACTGCTTCTTCATCCTTCGGATCTACCTGCTTTGAGAAAAGATAATATGCCATGGCGCGATACATTGCTCCGGTATCCACATAAATAAATTCCTTTAACCGGGCGACCTTCTTTGCAATGGTACTCTTTCCTGCACCGGCCGGTCCGTCAATTGCGATCTGATAACTCATTGATCTGTCCTGCTTTCTTCTTTTGTATAGTTATATCATACCTTACTGCTCTATTTCAACCAGACTTTTCATTTTCACCTGCTGCATGCTTCCCCGCAAGGAAACCGGTAGACCATGCCACCTGAAGATTAAAGCCTCCGGTCAGGGCATCCACATCCAGAACCTCCCCTGCAAAGTACAGATTCTGAACCTTTCTCGATTCCATGGACGCTGGCAGGATTTCTTTGACATTCACGCCTCCCTGTGTCACAATGGCTTCCGAAAATCCTCTCGTCCCGGTAATCGTCAGTGTCAGATTCTTCAAAAGCTCCACAAGGCGGCTGCGTTCCTCACGGGTAATTTCATTCACCCGTTTTTCAACCGGAACTCCGGACAGACCTAAAATGACCGGAATCATCTTCGCCGGAAGCAGTTCATCCAGTGCATTTTTAAATTGCTTGTTGGTATTTTTATCAAAATCACGAAGAATTCTCGCATCGAGCTGCTCCTTTGTAAGTGCCGGCTTTAAATCAACGAAAAGCTGTACCTCTTCCCCACGATACTTCTTCACATAAAAGCTGCTTGCACTTAGCATGAGCGGTCCGCTCACTCCGAAATGCGTAAAAAGCATCTCGCCGAAGCCCTCATAAATTTTCTTCTTATCCTTTTTAATGAGGCAGGAAATATTCTTTAAGGAGAGTCCCTGTAACTGTCTGCACCACTCTTCCTGAATGACAAAGGGCACGAGCGCCGGCTTCACTTCCTTTATGGTATGTCCTGCCTGCATGGCAAGCCGGTAACCATCTCCTGTTGAGCCTGTCGCTTCATAGGACTGTCCTCCGGTTGCAACAATTACCGCATCTGCCTTTATGGTTGTCCCGTCCACAAGAAGTACACCACTAACCTTCTGCTTTGCTGAATCCTTCGAGGCTTCTCTCTGCGCTTCTTCCGGAAGCTCTTCGAGTAAAAGCTCCCTCACTGCCGTATGAAAAAGCACCTTCACCCGTTCCTTCTTCAATAGCCGGTTCAATGCGGCAATGACATCCGAGGAATGGTCTGACTGCGGAAAAATCCGTTTGCCCCGCTCTTCCTTTAAGGGACAGCCGGCCTCCTTTAAAAGCTCCATCATACTCCGGTTATCAAACGCTGCATACGCACTGTATAAGAATTTACTGTTCGTTACAATATTATCAAAGAACTCATCGTGCTCACAGCCGTTTGTAACGTTGCAGCGCCCCTTTCCGGTAATAAAAATCTTCTTGCCGGTCTTTTCATTCTTCTCAATTAAAGTGACAGACGCCCCCGACTGTGCTGCGGTGATCGCAGCCATCATGCCGGCAGCACCTGCCCCAATCACAACTACCTTTTTCATTCTGTTTCCTGTCCGGACTCATCCGCAGAGTCCTTTCTGATTAAGGAATAATTAAGCATCGGTTCCTCATCTACGAAATTGATTTCATCATTTAAATAAACCTGATAATTATTCCAGACTTCCTCAAGTGTTTCCAGGTTCTGCTTCACCATCTGCGGACGCTTCAGGCAAAGTGCCACCACGAGTGCATTAATCAGACTTAACGGTGCAACCAGAGAATCTACAATCGACACCATATCACTTCTTGCCAGTAAGTTGCAGGAGGAATACAGGTTCATCGGAGAATGGATGCTGTCCGTAATCGTGATCACCTTCGCATTCCGGTCATTGGCAAATTCCATTGCCTTCAGTGTCCGCATGGAATACCGCGGAAAGCTGATTCCGATAATGGCATCCTTTTCGTTGATCCGGATCATCTGCTCAAACATTTCCGTTACACTCGTCGTTTTAATAAGAACAATGTTTCCCCGTATCATATTCAGGTAAAAATGCAGGAAATCCGCAAGCGGTTCACAGCTCCGTACCCCTACGAGATAAATGGTCTCTGCTTCCAGGATAATGTCAACAGCAGCGTCAAAAGCGACTGCATCCACATTCACAATCGTATCCTGAATCTTCTCAATATCCGCGGTCAGAACAGACTGAAGGACTTCTGCCTGAGTACTGTTTCCGTATTTTGCCCCCACCTTCTGTACCGCATTCAGCTTATTCTTTACCCATTCCTCAAGAGCCTCCTGAAACTCCGGATAACCCTCATAACCTAATCCGATAGCAAACCGAACCACCGTGGATTCACTCACGCCTACCTGCTCTCCGAGCTTTGCAGCCGTCATAAACACAGCCTGCTCATAATGATCGGAAATATAGGTGGCAATGGCCTTATGGCCTTTGCTCATCTTGATAAATTTATCATTCATACGGGTAATAATATCCATACTCTACCTCTGTTCGTCCTGCCTGTTCTTCTTTCCTGAATTTTACCGGAATGCCTGATAAGCATCCTTCAGCATTTCAATCGTTTCGTTTTCTTTCAGATCATAGTCATCGGTGAGTGACATGCTCGCCGCTCCATGAATGAAAATCCACATCTTCATAAACAGTCCGCTCGCATTTTTACAACCCTGGGAGGCTGCCAACTGAATCTCACGGCTGACATAACCTTCCTCCCCGTTAATCAGGTCATATAAGGTCTTGCCATGACGGTCCTTTGAAAGAAAGACAAATTCAAAGATCTTCTTGTTCTTCTGTGCAAATAAGATATACGCATATCCTAAGTTTACAAATGGAGTCACGGACTGCCGTGGGAATGCGCGGTAATAATCCTGAAAAAAAACACAGGACTTAAAAAACAACTCTTCAATCAGTTCGTTAATATTTTTGTAAATACGGAAAATCGGCTGCGTGGAACAGTTGGCTCTCGCTGCCAGCTTCCGCGCCGTTACCTGTTCGATCCCCTCTTCCTGAAGAATCGAAAATGCTGCTTCTAAAATATCGTTTTTCGTTACAGATTCTTTTCTTGCCATAGATCCCCCACCCTTCCGGTTCATTTGTATAACGCATGTTATTATTTTATAGCGAACTTTCCGGTCTGTCAAGCCAAAGCCCTGCTTTCATCACGTAATACATCAAGGAGTTCTCCGGTGCAAACGGTTCAGGTTTCTTTTATATCTGATATGGATAAAAAAAAGAGTTATGTAAAACAAAATGCATGTTTTACATAACTCTCAATAACCTTAATCGGTAAATTTTAATAAATTAAACCGGGTAAGCTGCATTCTTGGTATCTGCCTGTGTCAGATCCACCTTTTCCTGCTGTGCCTGACGATACTTGAAGAAGTCGGTAGCAACCTGCGGGAATAATGCGTAAGATAATACGTCTTCATCCTGCTGCTTCCATTCCTTCATTTCGGACTCTAACTTGTCCATTTCGTTGGTTAAGCCTGCTGCATCTGCAGAACGGGATGTAAATCTCTGTTCGCCGGGAATAACCTTATCGATAACTTCCTGATTCATTGGCTTAACAGTCTGACCGTACTTACCACGAAGCAGATCCTTAAACTCACCTGTTGCCATCTTATATCTCTCGCCCATCAGAACGTTAAATACAGCCTGTGTACCAACGATCTGGGAAGAAGGGGTAACAAGAGGAGGTTCACCACAGTCCTTACGAACTCTCGGGATCTCTTCCAACACATCCTGATACTTGTCTTCTGCATGCTGTTCCTTTAACTGGCTAACCATGTTGGAAAGCATACCGCCGGGTACCTGATATAATAAGGTCTTAATGTTAACGCCAAGAACCTTGGTGCTCATTAAACCGCTCTCTAAGCACTGCTCACGGTAAGGTCTGAAGTAATCAGCGATCTCTGCAAGGAGATTCTGATCATATCCGGTATCATAAGGTGTACCCTTGAAGGTCTCAACCATAACTTCTGTTGCGGGCTGGGAAGTACCCAGTGCAAACGGAGAAATTGCACAGTCGATAACATCAACACCGGCTTCTACAGCCTTTAAGTAGGTCATGGAAGCTACACCGGAAGTATAATGGGTATGAAGCTGGATCGGGAGCTTGGTGTTCTCCTTCATCGCCTTGATAAGCTCTGCAGCCTTGTAAGGAACAAGCAGACCTGCCATATCCTTAATACAAATGGAATCAGCACCCATCTCTTCAATCTTCTTAGCCATATCTGCCCAATACTCTAAGGTATAAGCATCGCCTAAGGTATAGGATAAAGCAACCTGTGCTTCACCTCTGCCTTCCTGCTTCTTAATCTTCTCGGTAGCATCTACTGCAGCCTGTAAGTTACGAAGATCGTTCAAGCAGTCGAAAATACGGATTACATCAATACCGTTTGCGATCGACTTTTCTACGAAGGCATATACAACGTCATCTGCGTAAGGTCTGTATCCTAAGATATTCTGACCTCTGAAAAGCATCTGAAGCTTGGTATTCTTGAATCCATCTCTTAATTTACGAAGTCTGTCCCACGGATCCTCTTTCAGGAAACGAAGGGAAGCATCGAAAGTAGCTCCACCCCAGCACTCTACGGAATGATAGCCAACTTTATCCATCTTGTCAACGATTGGAAGCATGATTTCGGTAGGCATTCTTGTTGCAATCAGAGACTGATGTGCATCACGAAGAACGGTTTCCATAATTCCAACCGGCTTTTTAACCTGATCTGCCATTTTATTTTCCTCCATAATATTTGATTTAATGTAACTGTGAAGGTACTGAACAGTTACGATTTAATTTAGAATACGCCGAATACAGCCATAAATGTACCGGCTGCGACTGCAGTACCGATAACTCCGGCTACGTTAGGTCCCATTGCATGCATCAGAAGGAAGTTCGTAGGATCAGCCTCTGCACCAACCTTCTGCGAAACTCTGGCAGCCATAGGTACTGCGGAAACTCCGGCAGAACCAATCAGCGGGTTAACCTTACCCTTGGTGGCAACACACATCAGCTTACCGAACAGAACACCTGCTGCGGTACCGAATGCGAATGCAATAAGACCAAGAGCAACGATCTTCAGCGTATCCAGGTTCAGAAATGCTTCTGCACTTGTAGTAGCACCTACGGATGTACCAAGAAGGATAACTACGATGTACATTAATGCATTGGATGCGGTATCGGTTAACTGACGAACCACACCGGATTCTCTGAACAGGTTACCTAACATCAGCATACCAACAAGGGGAGCTGTGGTAGGAAGGATCAGGCTTACTACGATCGTAACGATGATCGGGAACAGGATCTTCTCAAGCTTCGATACAGGACGAAGCTGTCCCATCTTAATCTTTCTTTCTTTTTCTGTTGTGAGCAGCTTCATAATAGGCGGCTGGATAATCGGTACCAGAGACATATAAGAATATGCTGCTACGGCGATCGGTCCAAGGAGGGCGGTCTGTCCCAGCTTTCCTGCAAGGAAAATGGAAGTAGGACCATCGGCTCCACCGATGATGGAGATTGCTGCTGCAGCCTTATCATTAAAGCCCATAGCAATTGCTCCGAAGTATGCTGCAAAAATACCAAACTGTGCTGCAGCACCAAGTAAGAAGCTCTTAGGATTTGCAATCAGGGGACCGAAGTCAGTCATCGCACCTACACCCATGAAAATCAGGGAAGGCATGATTGCCCATTCATCTAAGAGATAAAAATAATACAAAAGACCACCGGTTCCATTCGGCGAATCTTCGATATGCATCATAATATCCGGATAGATATTAACAAGTAACATACCGAATGCAATAGGCAAAAGAAGTAACGGTTCAAACTCCTTAGCAATTGCAAGATAAAGGAACACACATGCTACAACGATCATCAGGTAATTACCCCAGGTCAGATTAAAGAACGCGGTCTGATGAATCAGGTTGTCCAGTGTTGTTACAATATAATCCATTTCTTTTACCTCCTGTTGGTTTCGTAGCTACAAGATCTCATTAGTTTAATGTTGCAAGTGTTGCGCCTGCCTCTACAGCATCACCAACTGCTACGTCGATACTTGCTACGGTACCATCTTCCGGAGCTACTACAGGAATTTCCATCTTCATAGCTTCTACTACGACGACCGGATCACCCTTCTTAACTGCCTGTCCAACAGAAGCTTCGATCTTGAATACCTTACCGGCTGCACCAGCTTCTACCTTGATAGAGCCGGCACCAGCGCTTGCTGCCTTCGGTGCTGCAGCAGGAGCTGCCTTGGGAGCTGCCTTCGGTGCTGCGGGTGCTGCTACCGGTGCTCCTGTGGATGCGCCTTCTTCTACTACTACATCATATACGTTGCCGTTAACGGTAATTGTATAATTCTTCATTGTAAAATCCTCCTAAATTAGTGATTAATGTTTTCTGATACTTCTTACTACAAAACCATCTGTAGAAGAAGCTCCCTGGCTGGCTGCAATCGCTGCTGCAATGACTGCAACAAGCTCTGTATCGTCTGCCTGTTCTTCTTTTTCAATAATCTGCGCAATGGTATGATCGACTGCTGCAGTTTTAGGTTCTTCTTTCTTATCCTTCTTCTTAAAGGCTGCCTGGATCTTCGGGATGAAGTTAAAGCAGCTGATTAAAAGACTGATCAGAATTAAAACACAGAATACGGTTCCCATACCAAGAAGTGTATTCAGTGCAGCCTTCTCCATGCTTTCGCCAAAGGTATAAACGGTATTTACAGTAAGACTGGTTAACGCACTCTTCTCATAAATAACTTCTACCGTAGCGTTATGGTCGGTTCCTTCTACAACAGCAAGGATAGTACCTTCTGTCATATCTGCATCCATGGTGTTCTGCTTCAGTTCACCCATGCCGGTTACCACACCGATTTCATCGATGCTGCTTTCATAACTGGAATATGCACTCTTGAAAACAGAAACATCATAGCCCTGCTTTTCTGCTTCTTCCAGCTGTTCGCTGCTCATCTGGCTGAGTCCGTCAAAATAGTACTCTGCACAGGATAATGCATCTTCGGTAGAAAGGTAACTGGTATCGTCTGCTTTGGAGCTTCCACATGCAGTCAGACCAAGCATACAGATGATCATACCTAATACTAATAAATGTTTTTTCATATTAAGCAATTCCTTTCTATACTGTGCCGTGCTTCTTTGCCGGTCTGTCTTCGCTCTTTGTAAGGAGCATTTCAAATGCGCCGATGACATACTTTCTCGTGTCAACAGGCTCAATGATCTGATCAACATATCCTCTCTTTGCTGCACTTGTTACATTGTTCTGCAGTTCAGCATATTCCTTTGCACAGGCATCAATAGCGTCTGCCCCCTGACCATCACAGATGATCCTGGCAGCAAGCTTGGCATCCATGGAACCGATCTTAGCATCCGGATATGCCATGGTGATATCTGCACCAATTGCCTTGGAATTCATTGCGACATAAGCACTTCCGAAAGCTTCACCAACAATCACGTTTACCTTCGGAACGGTTGCATTTGCAAATGCATAAGTAAGCTTTGCTGCAGCTTTTGCAATCTTCTTCTCTGCACACTTGTCAGCCTTGTAACCCTTTACATTGGTAAGGGATAATACCGGGATACCGAACGCATCACAGAAGTTAACAAAATCAGCAGCCTTCTCACATCCTGCAGGAGTAAGAACCGCATCGAACTTCTCTGCTTCGCCGTTCTCGTCATATAAAGCGGTACGGTTTGCTACAGCACCAACGGTAACGCCGTCTAACTTAATCAGGGCAGTAACCATCTCCTTGGCATAAGCACTCTTTACTTCAAATACCTGTCCGTTATCGGAAATCTGTGAAAGAGCGATGGCAGGATCTGCTACAGCACCTTCCATATTCTCACAAGCTCTGTTCAGATCATCGGTACAGTCCTCAAAGAATGCATCGTCATCATTGTTTGCAGGAAGCATGCTTACAAGCTCTCTGATCTTTGCAAGTACGGTTGCTTCATCCGCAACAACATCTACATTGCCTGCTTCTTCACTCTGGAATGCAGCAGATGCAGTGTCACACTTGGTAACCACATTTCCATCTAATGCATTGGGAGCGTTTACAAATAATTTTGCCTTGCTCTCTTCCATGAAGGTAAAATCCGTTAAGGTCGGGATTAAAGCAAGGCCGCCGCCGCAGCTGCCGAAAATAGCGGTAATCTGTGGAATCACGCCTGAACTTAATACCTGCTTTTTATAGATTTCACCAAAACCGTTTAATGCATCGGTTGCTTCCTGTAATCTTAAACCTGCGGATTCAATGAGGCCAATTACAGGTGCTCCAGTCTTCAGTGCAAGGTCATAAAGATTGGCAATTTTCTTTGCATGCATTTCGCCAACGCTGCCGTTTAATACGGAAGCATCCTGGCTGTATACATAAACAAGATTACCACCAATTACTCCATAACCGGTGATAACACCGTCAGAAGGAGTCTCAGTCTGTTTCAGATTAAAGTCGGTGCTTCTGGCTGTAACCATGGCGCCAATTTCAACGAAACTGTTGTCATCGAGTAAAGAAGCAATTCTTTGACTCGCTTGTGAAGTAGTACTCATATTCTTCAGCCCTCCATTTTTATATTAAATAAATGATAACGTATTAAAGGGCGCATTGCACCCCATAAATCATCTATGGTAGTATAACACAAAGTTTTTAAAACGCATAGGACAAATTTGCTTTTTCTGCAAATTTTTTACAAAAATTTTACCCGTGTGCTTTCATATATCTGTGACTGTCCGGTCCCCCACAGTTACACATATCTTTCTTTTTCCACGCATAGATATAAGATAAGTCTGTTTCGTAAAAGGATCCCCCTATGTTCCAAAAGAAACGATATTTTTTATCCATTTTCTTCTGCCTGTTGTTTCTCATTCTCTGCTCTCTTCCCGGAATACTTCCGGAACATGCAGCCGGGGATGCTCTTAATACTTCTGTATCCTTCGATTTGCCCCAGACACTTTCTGAACCCAGGGTTCCCTCCGCAGTCATTGATCCCTCTGTGCAGCCCTCTCTTACCCTCTATGCAAAATCCGCCGTATTAATGGATGCGGAATCCGGACGTATCTTATACGAAAAGAACGGATACGAAATTCTTCCGATGGCAAGCACCACCAAAATCATGACCTGCATTCTCGCGCTGGAAAACGGAGATCTGAACGATTACGCGGAAGTCTCCTCATATGCATCAGGCATGCCCAAGGTCCATCTCGGGGCCCGTTCCGGGGAATTCTTCCGTTTAGAGGATCTGCTTTATTCCCTGATGCTGGAATCCCACAATGATTCTGCTGTCATCATCGCCGAGCACATTGCCGGAAGCACCGGGGAATTTGCAGATATGATGAACCGGAAAGCCAGGAAAATCGGCTGTGATAATACCTTCTTCATCACACCAAACGGACTGGATGCTGTCTCCACTTCCACGGACGGTCAGACACACATTCACTCCACCACAGCTGCAGACCTGGCCAGGATCATGTCCTACTGCATCACCTCTTCTCCCAAAAAGGAAGAATTCCTTACAATCACCCGCACTGCCTCACATTCCTTTACCGGCTTTCAGAAGTCCGGTGAGGATTATGTATCAGATGGACGCACCTTTACCTGCAACAATCACAACGCCTTTTTATCCATGATGGAAGGCGCCCTCTCCGGTAAAACCGGCTTCACCGCCAACGCCGGCTACTGCTATGTCGGCTCCTTACGGCAGGAGGACCGTACCTTTGTCGTTGCCCTGCTGGCCTGCGGCTGGCCGAATAATAAATCCTACAAATGGTCCGATACCAAAAAGCTGATGAGCTACGGCCTTGAAAATTATACGACACACACCTTACAGGAAGCCCTGCTTTCCTCTTCAGATCTTCCCCCCGTTCCGGTCTGTGACGGAGCCGGAGATATCTGGAATGCTGCTCTTTCTGAAACGCCTTATATTAAAAGGGATGAAGCTTTCGTAAACAAAAAAATTCTCCTTAAACAAGGAGAACATTTTCAGGTACAATATGAATATGAAAAGACTCTGACCGCACCCGTGCGTAACGGCCAGAAGATTGGCGAAATCCGCTATTATCTGGATGATACTCTTTACTATAAGGAAAGCATCCATGTTCCGGATTCCATCGATGCCATTACACTTCCTTACTGCATCCGCCAGAGCATCCGTCATTTTCTGCTTTATACATCCACCTGAACGTCACCGTCCACTTCGGCCTCTGCCTGCTGTTTGAATTCCTCGATCTGGACAGCGGATAATTCCGGCAATTCCTCTAAGGACTTCACGCCAAAGCTTCTTAAAAACTCTTCGGTTGTACCGAACAGAAGTGGCTTCCCCGGTGCATCCATACGTCCGACCTCCGCAATCAGTCCAAATTCTACCAAACGGTTCACGGCATGGTCACAGCTGACCCCTCGGACACGTTCGATTTCTGCTCTGGTAATCGGCTGCTTATAGGCAATGATGGATAGTGTTTCAAGAAGCGTATCGGTCAGCACATACTTACGCGGTGTCTTTGCAATTTTAATCAGATACTCGTACATTTCCGACTTCGTGCACATCTGAAAGGAATCTTCCAGCTCCATCAGGGTAATTCCCTTGTCCTTCTTATCATAGTCTGCTTTCATTTCCAGCAGGAGCTCTTTTGTTTCCTTTATACTGATTTCCAGTACCGCTGCAAGCCGTTCAATCTCTACGGCCTCTCCCATGGTAAATAAAACGGCCTCGAGTACGGCTTTCTGTTCCTTCTTATCCATCTTAAAACTCTCTTTCTCTATCCTGCCTTTGATGTGATCCAGATATCATCAAAGATATCTTCCTGCACAATCGTGATTTTGCCCGTTTTCATAAGCTCAAGGATCACCATAAAGGTGACGATGATCTCCATCTTGCTGCGCTGCTTTTCCATCAGATCCATGAAACTGAAGCTCTTATGCGTCAGAAGATAATCCTCCACATAAGCAGTCTTTAAATCCATGTCGATTTCATCCTTTTCAATCTTGCCAAAGGTACTTCGTACCGGATCAATCTTGTCCTCCTGTCGACGCATCACCATATGGAAAAGCTCCTGCAGTTTTCCCAAATCGGCATCTCCCAGTAATTCCTGCATATCAATCGGAGGACGGTAATCCTCGATCTCCTTAGGCAGTGTCTTGTCCTTAAACCAGGTCTTTGCCGCATCCACCTGACGATCCTTTAATTCATACGCCATATACTTGTACATCTTGTATTCCAACAGCTTCTGTACAAGCTCTGCTCTCGGGTCCTCTTCTTCTCCCTCTTCGTTGACTTCCTTCGGAAGAAGCATCCGGCATTTAATATCAAGAAGCGTTGCCGCCATGACAAGGAATTCACTCATCACATTCATATCTTCCGTTTCCATGGCCTTTATGTAGTCCAGGTACTGCTCCGTAATCATCACAATGGGAATATCATAAATATCGACCTTATTCTTTTCAATCAGATGTAACAGTAGATCTAAGGGGCCTTCAAATGCCTCCAGCTTTACCGATATCGCCATATCTATGCTCCTTTAGCTGTAGATTGCAATCGTTGCACTCGTTCCGAGACGGCTTGCTCCGGCATCGATCATTCTCTGCGCAGTTTCCTTATCCCTGATTCCACCGGATGCCTTTACCCCTAAGCGTGTTCCGACTTCACTGCGCATCAGAGCAACATCCTCTGTGGTTGCCCCTCCTGCGGAAAATCCGGTCGAGGTCTTCACAAAGTCTGCCCCTGCCTTTTCGGCAAGCCGGCAGGCTGTCCGCTTCTCATCATCCGTTAACAGACAGGTCTCGATAATGACCTTCAGTGTCTGCTTCTCACATGCCCTGCGGACCGCCAGAATGTCCTGATATACTGTTTCTTCTTCGCCATCCTTTAATGCAGCCACATTGATGACCATATCAATTTCATCTGCACCATCCTCAACGGCAATCGCAGCCTCCATGGCTTTTGCTTTCGTACTCATCTGTCCAAGAGGGAATCCGACCACAGTACAGACCTTTACATCCGTTCCTTCCAGCTCCTTCTTCACCAGTGCCGTATAAAAGCCATTCACGCACACGGACATAAAATTGTATTCTTTCGCTTCCCGGCAGATCTTTAAAACTGCTTCCTTTGTGGCATCTGCCTTTAATATCGTATGATCAAATAATTTCGTATTCAACTTCTCCATCATGTACCCCTTACCGGATCTTGTCATTAAAGAAATCACATAACTATTCAGAACCTCATTTGCAAATCACAACTTTATTAGTGTACCATTTCTCGTTTAAGGCGTCAACTTTACAACCACGAGTTCACCCGGGTTAAAAATCCGGATCGGAAGCGTATGGGTTCCCAGTCCACGGCTTAAAATCATGGTTGCATTTCCCTCATGGAATTCCCCACCATCATATTTCGGAAACAGCTTCACGGAAGGGGCAATCACGCCGCCCAGAACCGGGAGCCGCATCAGCCCGCCGTGCACATGCCCCGCAAATACAAGATCTGCGCCCCACGCCGCATAATCCTCAAAGAAATCCGGATTATGGGCAATCATCATATGAAAGGAGCCCGGATCCGGCACTCCCAGGTACTCCTGCACCCGATCCGCTCCGAGAATCTGCTTACGGAACTTTCTGTAATAGCGCCTGTGAATTTCAAGACCATACAGGCTGATATTATAATCCTTCAGATAAACATGCTCATTCGACAGAAAATGAATTCCCATTCCGGACAGCTTTTTCCGATAGTCCTCATACAGACTTCCGAACTCTTCCGTTTCTTCCCTGGTTTTCTGCTCATGATTGCCATTGGCATAATAAACGGAATAGCTCTTTGCAAGCTCCTCCATCAGCTTCTGCGCCGCTATCGTTTCCTTTCCAGGGAGAGAGGTGTACATATCACCGGACACAATAATGAGATCCGGATTCTGCTCCCGGATGGCATGAATCAGGCGGCTGTTATCTTTTCCAAAGGACTTGTTATGAAGATCCGATAACTGCACAATTTTAAGAGGCTTCTTAAGCCTCTTGTCTTCACAGCGGTATTCCCGTATGACGAACCGGTTACAGTCAATGACCATAACCACGATAAAAAAAAGGGCAAGGATCAGGATAAATGCCAACAGTATTTTCATCATATTCCATCCTTTCCGATATGAACCATTCCATACGTTTGCAAAGGAACTCTATTCCACAGTTTATAATACTCATAAAGTTCCTTTTTCATATTTAAACAGTATAAAACATTCTCCATACTTTTTGCAAATAGTCTTTATAAACGGCCTTGTCAACCGTCTGCCCTGTCACAATGGAAACACTGCCAATCCGGTTTCCGTTTAATAAGTACACAGCTTCTCCAACCGCCTCGCCTTCCTGTACCGGTGCTTCGACGCTTTCCGGCAGCACAATCTTCTTCTCAATTCCGGACAATACCTGCCCTTCCGTATCCAGATACCGGAACGATCCCTGATAGGCAAGTGCGACGGTATCTTCCACGCCGCCATTCACTGTAAGATGTGGCAGTTGTTCTTCATTCTTATCCTCATAAAGGGAGCTGATGCTGTAACCATAGGTCAGTAACGACATGGCGTCCTGGAACCGCACCTTATTATTGGAAGATCCCATGACAACCGCAATCAGATCTATATTATCCCTGCTTGCCGTTGCAGACAGACAGTATTTCGCCTTACTTGTGGAACCGGTTTTTAAGCCTGTGGTGTATTCATACATTTTCAACAGCTTATTCGTACTTGACAGGGTAAAGCCGGAGGTTCCCTGTGCCGTTTCATGCACAATATCCTCCATCCAGATACCGGTATAGTTTAACACCTCCGGATGCTTCGTGATCAACTCCCGTGACATGATTGCCACATCCCTGGCACTGGAATAGTGACCATCGGAATCGGTAAGACCACAGCAATCCTCAAAGTGCGTGTTCTCCATCCCAAGCTCCTCGGCCCGCAGATTCATCAGCTTCACAAATTCCGCTTCACTTCCTGCAAGGAACTCTGCCACCGCCACACTCGCATCGTTTCCGGAGGCTACTGCAATGCACTTAATCATGGTTTCCAGTGTCTGTACTTCTCCCTCTTCAAGAAACACCTGCGACCCCCCCATGGACTTCGCATAGGCACTTGTTGTCACCTCGCTCTGCAGGGTTACGCGTCCCGTATTCAGATAATCAAAAATCAGCAGCAGGGTCATAATTTTCGTAATGCTGGCAGGACTTCTCCGTTCATCTGCATTCTGTTCACAGATCACTTTTCCCGTAGAAGCTTCCATCAGAATGTACGACGGCGCATCAATTTCCGGTGCCGCCATAACCGGAATCGGCATAGATACCAACAGCAGGAATGTTATCATACCGCATAGCAGTTTCTTCATCATTGTTCTCAAGGCAATCTCTCCCCGGTCAAACTCTATACCTATAAATATGTTCCTGCTGCTTTAAAAATGAATCAGCCGGCAGAGAACCTGAAAAATCTCTGCCGGCGGTCATGTACATTATAAAAAAATCAGGTAACTGTTCAGTACCTTCACAGTTACGATGCAAAATCCATTCCAAATCGGCTTCGCCGATGGGATTTTGCATTACTGAATCATTATCTTACGGTCTTGGCAGTAAATGCTTCGACCTGTACTGAATAGTTACAAAATCAGTAACTATTCAGAACCTCATTCGTAAAACCGCTGCTAACGCAGCTTTAGTTTACATCTACCACTTCGTGCGGATGCTCTCGTAAAAATCCGCAATCCGTTCCCTGCTCCTTTTAAAATCAATGCTGGACAGCTTTGCAAACTGAAACAGATAATCAATCATCACAATACAAAGCACGATCACGCAGAACCGCTTTCCAAGCTGCATATCATAACGGTCAATCAGTCCCATCACCTTGCCATGCAGGAAGGTGATAATGATAATTGCATAAAACCCCCATGCGATGGTGCTTTCCAGGCAGATCAACCCTTGGAAATTACATGGCTTATTTGTATAGTCCCACCATACTTCACCGAAAATCTTAAGCATCAGCCGTCCTACCAGATATTCGAATACAGTAGCCATAATGGCTCCCGCACAGTAAAGCAGAAATGGATTACTTGATAATGGCCGAAGCACCAGATATCCGATAACTGCTCCGAATCCATAGATCGGGCAGAACGGTCCTTTACCGAATCCACGGTTCGTTAACTTCTTATTACAGATGGACATATAGATCGACTCTACAAGCCACCCAAGCATACTATAAATAATAAACGCAGCAACCAGATGATATACATCGGTTCCAAACATCTCTTTCGTCCACATAAAAATCCCCCTCATCCCGAATCAAATATGATTCAAGTAACAAGAAAGCCCTTAGTTTTATCCAAGGGCTCACGTTTACTTTAATTAGTTGTATTTACGTTTTCTTGCTGCTTCTGACTTTTTCTTACGCTTAACGCTTGGCTTCTCGTAATGCTCTCTCTTACGAATCTCCTGCTGAATGCCGGCCTTTGCACAGCTTCTCTTAAAACGACGTAAAGCGCTATCTAAAGTCTCGTTTTCTTTTACGATTACGTTTGACATTTACACCCTGACCTCCCTTCAGTCCCTTCTAGTAACATGACTGATTGGGTTATTCTTGTGTGCACTCACACACAACACATATTATATCATAAATCATGGACACGTCAAGAGAAAAAATATATATTTACTATAATTTAGATATCATAGTTTTTTATGTCCTCTTCCCAGGATTTCATGCTTAAACCTGTGCTGCAAGAACCTCTTCACATTTTGCAATGGCGTCCGGAATACCTGCCGGATTTTTTCCTCCGGCCTGTGCCATGTTCGGACGTCCGCCACCGCCGCCACCGACAAGTGCTGCGATGCCCTTAATCAGATTACCCGCATGAGCTCCCTTGTCCATAGCGCCCTGTGTTGCCATGGCAACCATATTCACCTTGCCGTCACAATCGGAAATAAGAACAATCACGCCTTCTCCGATTTTGGCCTTTAACTGGTCACCTAAATCACGCAGTCCATTCATATCCACACCGGCTACCGAAGCCGCAAGAAGCTTTACGCCCTTTACTTCCTTCACCTGGTTCATGACATCCCCGAGTGCGTCCTTGGCTGCCTTGCTCTTTAAGGATTCGTTTTCACTCTGTAACACTTTCATCTCTGCCATCAGATGCTCCGCCCGGTCAAGGAGCGTTGCAGGAGAAGTCTTTAATACCCTGGCTACGGCATTTAATCGTTCTTCCATTTCCTGATAGTAAGCAGTTACGTTATTTCCGGTAATTGCTTCGATACGACGCACTCCTGCTGCAACACCGGATTCGGATAGGATCTTAAAGGACGCGATCTCTCCGGTATGTCCGACATGAGTACCACCACACAATTCCCTGGAGAAATCTCCAATCATGACAACCCGGACAGTATCACCGTATTTTTCGCCAAACAATGCCATTGCACCGGTCTTCTTTGCTTCTTCAAGGCTCATAACCTTCGTTTCTACCGGAAGATCCTCTGCAATCTTAGCGTTCACAATTTCCTCTACCTTCTTTAACTCTTCGGTGGTCATTGCCTGTCCATGGCTGAAGTCGAAGCGGGTTCTCTCTCCATCCTGGTAGGATCCGGACTGTTCCACATGATCACCTAATACTTCACGAAGTGCTTCCTGTAACAAGTGTGTTGCTGTATGATTCTTACAGGTATTGCCACGATTTAAGGAAGACACCGAAAGGTCTGCCTTTGCATCCTTCTTAATGGTACCGGATACCACCTTACCGATATGTCCGATTCTGCCGCCCGGAACCTTCACGGTATCAATTACCTCAAATGTTCCGTCTGCCGTCTTAATTACACCAAAATCACCTTTTTGTCCACCCATGGTTGCATAGAACGGGGTTTTTACTGTAATAATGGTTCCTTCCTGCCCTTCGGAAAGTACATCCTGCCACTTGCCGTCACTGGCAATGGCTGCAACACTGCTCTCTGCCTGCAGGGTATCATAACCTGTAAATTCACTGACTAAGCTTTCGTCTAATTCATCATATAATGCCGTATCCGTAGAAAGTCTGGCAGAAAAGCTCTGGTTATCCCTTGCCTTCTGCTTCTGCTCTTCCATGGCTCTGGCAAATCCTTCTTCATCAACCTTTAAGCCCTCTTCCTGTGCAAGCTCTACTGTAAGCTCGAGCGGGAATCCAAAGGTGTCATACAGGTAGAATGCGCTCTTTCCATCAATCTCAACCGACTTTTCTTCTTTCTTCTGCTCAAGGATCTTCTTAAATTCCTTCATTCCGTTTTCCAGAGTACTCTCAAAACGGTCGATTTCCTTCTTCAGTTCAGAAAGAACGAACTCTTTGTTCTTAACCAATAACGGATAGCTTTCTGCATAAATATCATCAATGTACATCTGTGCAATGGTGAGCAGATCCTCCGTCTTTAAATTCAGCATACGGCCATGTCTTACCGCACGGCGGATCAGACGACGGAGAACATATCCTGCTCCCACATTGGAAGGAAGGAGTTTTGCTTCATCACCGATCAGCATGACACTGGTACGGATATGGTCTGCCAGAATACGCATGGATCTGGTCAGCTTTTCATCCTCTTCATATTTCGTTCCGGAAACCTTCTCAATATAAGCGATTACCGGTGCAAACAGATCGACGCGGTATACGTCTCTTGTTCCGTTTAAGAATGCCAGAATACGCTCTAAGCCCCAGCCGGTATCCACATTTTTCTGCTTTAACGGAGTAAGATGACCGTCGTGGTGTTTCTCGTACTGCATAAATACATCATTGCCAAGCTCGGTATACTTACCACAGTGACATCCGGGACCACAATCCGGACCACAATCCGGGCGGTCGGCTACATAGAACATTTCACTGTCCGGTCCGCAGGGACCATATTCAAGTCCCCACCAGTTATCCTCTGCCGGAAGATAATAGATATTCTCTTTCTTAAAGCCGGAAGCGATACGATACTGTGCACCTTCCTCATCTCTTGGTGCATTCTCATCTCCTGCAAAAACAGTTGCAGCCAGATGATCGGCATCAAAGCCAAAAACCTGGGTAAGCAGTTCAAAGCTCCACTGGCATCTTTCTTTCTTAAAGTAATCACCAAGGCTCCAGCTTCCCATCATCTCAAAAAAGGTTACATGGCTCTTGTCACCAACTGAATCAATATCATTCGTACGGACACACCCCTGCACGTTACAAAGCCTGGTTCCAAGAGGGTGCTTCTGACCTAACAGATACGGCATCAAAGGCTGCATGCCTGCTACGTTAAACATTACACCGGTAGATCCGTCAGATACGAGCGAAACAGCTCCTACATCTACATGTCCGCGGTCAATATAAAATTGTTTCCAGGTTTTTCTTAATTCATCTGAAGTGAATTGTCTCATGATCTCACCATTTCTGCGTTGTTTGTATTTTCAAAAGGCTCTGTGGTTCAACGCTTCCGCAGATACCTGGTTTCATTCCGTTCACAGAACGTTTCTGTCAGAACGTAAACTTATCTGCAAAGTAAGCATCCAGATCTGCGATAGCCACACGTTCCTGCTCCATGGAATCACGGAATCGTACCGTCACACAGTTGTCTGTTTCGGAATCAAAATCATATGTAATACAGAACGGAGTTCCGATTTCATCCTGTCTGCGATAACGCTTACCAATATTTCCTCTGTCGTCGAATTCACAGTTGTACTTCCTGGAAAGCTGTTCATAAATCTTCTCCGCACCCTCATTCAGCTTCTTCGAAAGAGGAAGAATACCAATCTTTACAGGGGCAAGTGCCGGATGGAAATGAAGTACGGTACGCACATCTCCTTCTCCGATCTCCTCCTCATCATAAGCCGCGCAAAGGAATGCCAGTACCACGCGGTCTGCTCCCAGAGAAGGCTCTACAACATAAGGAACATAACGTTCATTTTTCGTATCGTCAAAATAGCTCATATCCTCACCGGATACATTCTGATGCTGGGTTAAATCATAATCGGTTCTGTCTGCGATTCCCCATAATTCACCCCAGCCGAACGGGAACAGGAATTCAATATCAGTGGTGCCCTTGGAATAGAAGCAAAGCTCCTCCGGCGCATGATCACGAAGTCTCATTTCATCTTCCTTAATTCCTAAGCTTAACAGCCAGTCACGGCAGAACGCTCTCCAGTACTGAAACCATTCAAGATCTGTACCGGGCTCGCAGAAGAACTCTAATTCCATCTGTTCGAACTCTCTTGTACGGAAAGTAAAGTTACCGGGAGTGATTTCGTTACGGAAGGACTTACCAATCTGTCCGATACCGAACGGAATCTTCTTACGGGAGGTTCTCTGTACATTCTTAAAGTTAACGAAAATACCCTGTGCGGTTTCCGGACGAAGGTATACGGTATTCTTCGCATCCTCGGTTACGCCCTGGAAGGTCTTGAACATCAGGTTAAACTGTCTGATATCGGTAAAGTTATGCTTGCCGCAGGTCGGACATGGAACGTTGTGTTCTTCGATGAAATTCTTCATCTCTTCCTGTGAAAAAGCATCAATGGGCTTCTCCAGTGTAATTCCATTCTCCTGCGCAAAGTCCTCGATCAGCTTGTCTGCACGGAAACGCTCATGGCATTCCTTACAGTCCATCAGAGGATCGGAGAACCCTCCCAGATGTCCGGAAGCTACCCATGTCTGGGGATTCATTAAGATAGCACAATCCACTCCTACGTTGTAGGGATTTTCCATAATGAATTTCTGCCACCATGCTCTCTTCACATTGTTCTTTAATTCCACACCGAGATTACCATAATCCCATGTGTTGGCAAGACCTCCGTAGATCTCGGATCCGGGATATACAAATCCTCTTGCCTTTGCCAATGCTACGATTTTTTCCATTGTCTTTTCCATTGTTCCATCTACCTCTCGTTATTTTTCTTTAAATATTACACAAATTTCCTTGGAAATCTGATTATTTTCATCGCTCTGTACACGGAATGCTTTCGCATGATCCGCAACCTCCACGCCATCCGAAACATAAAGGATCCTGTGGCTCATCACTACCGTCTGCGTGGTATCCGTAATCAGTACCAGAACACCGTCCGTATTAAAAAGCTCTGCCATGCCCATGGTCTTGGACGGATCGGAAACTGCTGTATAGACCTTATTAAGGTCAAAGCCTGACAGCCTCGCCTGTGCCGGGGTTCCGATAAAAAACGTTTCCCGGTTAAAGGCTGCATAGTCCTCTGCACTCCGGTATTTCATCTCCACATCCGTAACACCGTCATCCACCTGGACCTTCGATACCGTAATGGCTTCATTTCCCATTCCGGAGTTGTAAGAGGCTACGGCCTTCAACACCTCATCCTGCAATTCCTGCTGGCTGTAATAATCCTGGTCAAACGGCTCGCGGATCGTATCCGTTACTGTTCCGTCTTTAGAAACCGCAATCACGGATCCTTCTGCTCCTTTAGTGTTTCCACATGCCGTCATTCCGGCCAACACAAAAGCAGCACACAGAACGCCCGCTAAAAAGCGCTTCCCACATTGCTCATTTTTCCTCATAAAAATCCTCTTCTCCTCTTCCGGAAGAATTTACCCAATCAATTATATATGAGTCCCTCAAGGATTTCAAGGCTTTTCATTTTCCGATCCACAAATCTTCTCTGATAAATCCCTGCAATTTCCTCAAGCTCCTGTAAAACCTCATCTGAAACCTTAAATGAATACAGCTTCTCCACGCTGCTGTCTGCGATATACTGCAAGGCATACCGGGTAGACTCTTCATAGTCCTTGTTTTTCGGGAGTCCCGGATACTCGCCGTTTAACACAACTGCCTTGATTTCAAATATGTACCTCACCAGCCTGTTGTCATAAGCTGCGTGCAGCAGTGCCCGGAGCGATTGGTAAAGAAGCAGAAGCATCTCCCTTTCGTCGTTATTTTCTCTGGTATAGTAATCCATCAGCTCTAAAAAGTACATGCCGTAACAGGCTTCCTCAAAGTGCATACGCATATCTTCAAAATAATTCCTGATTACTGCCTCACTTAAGGAATAGGAATTCCTTCCCTCATATAAGATAAATTCACCAAAGCAGAATGGATTTGTAGCCGCCATCAGCCGGCTTCCCTGCTTGCGCGCCCCTCTGGCGAACGCTGAAATTTTGCCTCTTTCTTTTGTTAACAGAACCACTCTTCTATCCGTCTCTCCTACAGGTGATACCTCGAGCACCATCCCTGTAACCCTGACCGGTTCCTGCATGAGTTTCAGCTCCTTCTTTCTGCTGTTTTCCGGCATCCGCGAAAGCTTCCTTCCGGTAGGCCAGATAATCTTCTATCTTTCCTGTGCTTAAAAACTGATCCCAGTAATTTACGTTTTTCATCCTGTGCCCCCTAAATTGTCTTCTGTAATTAGGGTTTACAGTTTGAAGTTTTCTATTCGTTATCTTTCGGATTATATCCGTAATTTTTGAGAAGCAGATCGCTGTCTCGCCAATCCCTGCGGACCTTTACCCAAAGCTGCAGATTTACTTTTTCTTCCAGCATCTCTTCGATATCCCGGCGGGCAGACTGCCCGATCTTACGAAGCATTGTTCCCTGCTTTCCGATGATAATTCCCTTGTGGGATTCCCTCTCACAGATAATGGTGGCTTCGATATCCACAATCGTTCCCTTACTGCTCTTACGCCACTTCATCTTTTCGATGGTTACAGCAATTCCGTGCGGAATTTCTTCATCGAGGCACCGTAATGCCTTTTCACGGATAAGCTCTGCCACAATCTGACGTTGTGGCTGGTCAGTGATCGTATCCTCATCATAAAAGGCAGGTCCGTACGGCAGATATTTCATAATGCACTTAATAAGTTCTTCCGTATTTTCCTGTTTCAGGGCAGATACCGGAACGATCTCCTGAAAGTCCATCTCCTTCCGGTAGGTATCAATAAAGCCAAACAATTCCTCTTTTTTCACTGTATCGATCTTATTGATAACAAGGATGACCGGTGTTTTAATTCCTTTAAGCTGTTCAATGATATGCTTTTCTCCAGCCCCGATATAATTCGTCGGTTCCACAAGCCAGAGCACAACATCCACATCCCTTAAGGAACGTGTTGCAATGTTTACCATATAATCACCAAGCTTGTTCTTGGCCTTATGGATTCCCGGTGTGTCCACAAAAACGATCTGTCCTTCCTGCGAGGTATACACCGTCTGGATCCGGTTTCTGGTGGTCTGCGGCTTGCTTGAGGTGATCGCGATTTTCTGTCCAATCAGACAGTTCATCAATGTGGATTTTCCAACATTTGGTCTTCCGATCAGCGTGGCAAATCCGGACTTGTAATTCTCCTTCATGAGCTACTCCTTCTTTTCCTTTCCCTGGCTGTTTTCTGAATCTACTGTATCTGCTTTCTGTACTTTTTCTTTATCCATATTCTTAAGATTCGCTTCATAGACAGCCTGGCGTTCCCGTTCCTTGATCTGCTGCTTTAAGGCTCTTTTCTCGCTGCTCTTTTTTGATTTTTTGACGATCAGACGGATAAGGAGGATGAACACAACGATAATCACTGCCCAGACAACAAGGTATGGAAGAGCAATGACAAATGAAACGCAAAAATCAAGAAAGCCGTTTCCAATTCCCTTAAGGCTGTTTACAAATCCACCTGCCATTCTCTGAAGGCGTGTCTGCTCCTCAGTCTGGGTATAAGTCTTCACTTCGTCAATATATAGATAAACAGTACTGTAGGATACCTGATTGTCAAAAGTACGAAGCTGGGATTCCATACTTTCGATCTGATAACGCACATCAGAAAGCCGGCTCTCGATCGTGATGATATCGTCAATGGTTTCTGCCTGCTCGAGAAGCTCCAATAACCGCTGCTGTTCGGTCTGCAGCGCCTCCTTATGGCTCTGCATATCCACATACTGCAGGGTAACATCCGTCACGCTCTCATTTTTGCTGATTACATTTGAGGCTTCAGAAACAAGGGACAGAAATTCGTTCAGCCTCTCTGCCGGAATCCGGGCCGTAATATTTGCAGTACGAAGATTGCCGGCAGCTTTGTAAGTGCTTCCGTTATAGACATTGCTGGTCTCAATATACCCGCCAAGCGCTTCGATCCTTTTTTCCACATTTGCAAGCAATTTGTCAAATTCTTCGGTCTCTACAGACATATCCACGTTTTTAATCAGCTTACGGCTGGTATCCTGTACCTTTTCTACGTTTTCTGTCGAACCGGTAGTGCTGTCATATTCTTCGCTTGCAGCTTCCTCATAATAGCTGTTATCATAGCTGTACATATCATCGCTAAGATAAGCCGAATCTGCCACTGCAGCTTCCGTTGCCGCACCCTTTGAAGAAGCTCCACAGCCGGTTAATCCAAGAGCCATAAGCCCTGCCAACGTGATATAACGCCATGTTATTCTTTTTCTCATCCTTTTCATTCCTCCCTTGTTTCTGACAAATAATCCCCACATATTGTTACTGCCTGCCCGTACCTTGTTCCACCATCGAGCCTGCTGCTGACAGCCAGCTTCTCCGTATACATGTTAAGTAATGCTTCGGAGCTGTTTCTCAAGACCGGAATAACTGTTCCATGTTCATAAACAGCTCTTTGCTTTCCTTTAATTTGTTTCCGTTTCCGACCACGCAGATATAATCCTGCTTCATAAAGGCTGCGACCTGTCTGCCAAGTCCCTGAATAATTTCCGGTGTAACCGCAAGCAGTTCATCCCGCTCCTTCTGCAACCGTTCCATGGAAAATCCGGTCATGTAACCGCCCAGGGAATAAATGCCCTTCACGGCCGGAGTCATCGGTGTATCAAGCTCACTGACTGCCCCGATGATAAACTGGGTCACTTCCCTCTCATCAAGCCTGCAGCCAGCAATATAATCTGCCGCCTGCTCATAGGTCCTGATTGTTTTTTCAAGGTTCGGATCACGATAGGAAACAAAGTATGCATCTCCGTTCCTGCCAAAGCTGCACATACATCCATACGCTCCACCAACCACACGGACCTGATTCCAGAGATAATCATATCCCATCATTACCTTAAGTACCCTTAAGGCACCTGTATAAGGAAGTCCCTCCCTGATAAAGTTGCCGGCACGGCATACATACTGAACCTGTCCGGCGGTTAAAAAGCCTTCATTCTTCTTTTCAGTAACCGGCTCATAGGTTTCCTTAGCGATCTCTCCGGTATAAAGCTTCTTACGGAGACGGTCTACGGCTTCCTCAATTCCCGCATATCCCTCTTCCGGTGCGGTATAATCCAGCAGCAGATTTTCCGGCCGGAAAAGATATTGACAGAGTTCCTTCAGATTTGCAACAAGCTCTTCCTTATGATCTTCAAAATTCTTTGTAAGCTCCTCAAGCAGGCGATATTGTGGAATACCATTTACCTGTTCGGTAACTGCTGCAGACTTTGAAAAGTATGACATCGCACGGATTGCTGCCAGACTGTGTCCTGCACTCTGCATGGTAGCCTGCATATCGGATTTATACTCCGCAAGAATTTCATACAGACGCTTCGTATCCGTGAAATCCGCATGGATCAGGATTTCTTCCAAAAGTTCTACTGCCTTATCCTTCTGATTAAACAGGAACTTCGTCCGTGCTTCAAAGGTTGGCTTAACCTTCGCCATATCTTTGGCATTGGTATACACATTAAATACCATTTTCGTTCCACCGGTATGGATCCGGATTTCATTATACAGATCACTGTAGGAATAATGCTCCGTGTCTACCATCAAGGTGAAAATACTCTTTAAAATTCCAATATAAGGGAACAGTCTTGCCGGCACATGGGAAGCATCAAATACAAGATTCAGGTAACCGATTCCGTTCGTAAAAATATTATGATATAAAACCGGAGCTTCCTTGCTGCCACGCTCCTCATTGACATAAGCCGCTGCTTCCTTCTTCATATCTTCTCTCTTAAGAAGCGGAATCTTTGCAAGATCCTCCTTCGTGCTTGGCTCCTGCTGATAAGCATGGAGCGCTTTTGTTGCATCTACAACCGCCTGCTTTTCTTCCTCCGTCATCCGGTCCTTTATTGCTGCCAGACGATCGGCAAGTTCCTCTTCCTTCTTCCCTGTAAGTCCGGGAACCGGTTCTACGACAACCACTGCTTTATGCCGGTTATCAATAAAATATTTCTGTACCAGATCTTCATAGTAAGAGGTCTCAATCTTTTCTTTTAAAACTGCAAGCGTATCATTGGCTTCAATGTGGATAAACGGCTTCTCTTTGTCATAAAGCCAGCTGTCGAGTGCCTGCAGGCCAAGCATCAGTCCTCTTGGATAGGAGCCAAAATCTGCTTCACGGTAACGGAATTCAAATTCATTTAAAGTTGCAAGAAGCGCTTTCCTGTCAATCCCATGCTTCACAATTTTCTGCAGTTCTTCTTCGATAATGGAAACAAACTGTTCCTGCTGTGCGGAGGAAGCATTCTTTGCGGTAATGGAAAAGTACGGCTGTGCAATGCCGGTTTCGGAATAGCTGTAAACCTCATCCCCGATTCCCGCATCCACAAGAGCCTGCTTTACCGGTGACCCCGGATCTGAACAGAGCACATGAACCAGCACGTCCATCGCAATATACAGTTCCCGGTCGAGACTGCTTCCCATTGCAATATTATAAGTAAGATAGGTTTCATTTTCTGCGATATCATCCTCCATCACGGAGTATTCACGCTTCACGCAGCGTTTTTTGTCAAACGGCTTCTGTAACGGAATCGCAGAATCAACTTCCAATGTCTCATAAGAGGACAGATACTTTTCATCCAGAAACGTAAGGTATTCTTCCGGATCCAGATTTCCATACAGATAAATCAGGCTGTTCGAAGGATGATAATATTTTCCATGAAACTTTAAAAATTCCTCATAGGTAAGTTCCGGAATGACCTCCGGATCTCCTCCGGATTCCAGTCCATACGTGGTATCCGGATATAATCCGTTCATTACCTCACGGGAAACCACATCATCCGGAGAGGAAAAAGCTCCCTTCATTTCGTTATAAACTACACCATTGATGGTAAGCGGTGCATCAGTATCCTCCATCTCATAATGCCAGCCTTCCTGTCGGAAAATCTTCTCTTCCTTATAAATATTCGGATAGAACACTGCATCCAGATAGACATGCACCAGATTCTTAAAGTCCTTATCATTGCAGCTTGCCACCGGGTAAACCGTCTTATCCGGATAGGTCATCGCATTTAAGAAGGTGTTTAAGGAACCCTTCGCCAGTTCAATAAACGGATCCTTCACCGGAAATTCCCTGGATCCGCATAATACCGAATGCTCTAAGATGTGCGCTACCCCCGTACTGTCCTTAGGCGGTGTACGGAAGCCGATATAAAACACCTTATTTTCATCATCATTTAAAAGCAGTGTTATATACGCCCCGCTCTTCCTGTGTTTTAACAGATAACCGTCCGAGTTCAGATCCCCGATATGGCGTTCTTCTATTACCTCATATTTATCAAGTCCCTTTAAGCTTTTCATCGTTTCTTTCATTCCCTCCGTTTTCTTTCCAATACTTACAACTTTATTTTTAGATGGAAAATGTCATTAAGCCAAGCTTCGATAACTCAATCTCTTCAATCATCAGCCCGGCTGCTTTTTTTCTGGCAAGGTTCATCTGTGCCAGCTCCTCTACCGTCCAGATTTCTTCCTTATAAACAATCTTTTCTTTTCCTGTCATCGTTTTCTTTACAGTCTGGGTACGTACCTTTGCCCGTGCCTTCAGCTGCCTGTAGGTTTCATATACAAAGGTTCCCTTTTCCATATAATAAAATTCACTTTCAAGCGTTGTCTCCGGAGCAGCTTCCTTTAGCAGATACTGGGAAATAACCGCCTGAAACTTAAACGGCACCCTCTCGTCCTGCAGAAGCTCCTCATAGGTATATTTTACCCCAAGCGATACCGTCCGGGTATCCTGCAGTACATATTTAAAATCCTGATATTCTGAAGTTCCTTCAAAAAATTTCATTCTCGTTTATTCTCCCAGCTTTCTTGTGCATACCAACCTATTACTTAGCCGAATCTTCGCCCGTATCTGTATCGGTCTGCAAAGAATCATTATTATTCTTCTTTTTTTTCTCCTGATCGATGGCTTTCTTCACAATATCCTTCTCGGTCAGATCCTCCTGAATCAGTTCTTCCATAGCATCCATCACCATCTTCATCAGCATCCCCTCTGCCTCTTTGGCATGTTCAAGACACCCTAACATAGTAACCCCCTGTGCAAGAGCCAGATTCCCTTCTCCAACCAGATCCTCAATATAAACACCCTGTCCGGTATAAAGCTTCGATATTTCAATAACCTGCGGCAGATAAATTTCAATAAGGCGCTTCTTTGCATCCGTTTCTCCTGCCATGGCACTTAACAGAATGGCCTCCCGCTGTCCATCGGTTACCGACTCCATTGCAGCCAGTTCTTCTTCATACATCTTAAGATAATCGACCTCATCCTCTGACAGGTATTCATCCAGATCCACCGGCTCATCAATGCCGATTTTATGCTTCGTCAGATAGTCATACACCATCTGGAACTGGTCTTCCTGAAATTCCAGTTCTGCAAATGCCTCTGCAACCTGCTTCTTTGTCACATAATTGCCCTGTTCTTTAGCAAGTTTCCGGATTTCTCCGAGCTTTTGTGCAAAAAGTATTTCTTTATTCATATCAGTCCTTCTTTCCAAAACTTAGAATATCCTAACTGTTCTGCCAGATATCTTATTGTACATGCGTATGGGTAAACAGATGATCCTGACAATATTCATAATTTCCGTTACACTTCGAGCAGAAGCGGAACTCCAGCTCCGGATTCGTCTCATCCGTTCTTCCACAGACAGCACATTTATGCCTGGTGATACTGCCACTCTTCTTCGCCTCATGACGAAATGACTGTTGTTTTGCAGCCTGCTGTCTCGTAATCCGGATTGGTCCCCTGCGTACCTTTCTGCGGCTGGTAAAGAAAAACACCACAAAATTAAGAAGAGACGCTGTAATCACGAAACGGATGCCGAGGTTATAGTAAAACAGAGCCGAGCTCGTTCCATAACCGACAATGAACTGGTAAACCAGCATCGCCCCGTAAATAATACCAAGAAACTTCACCTTGATCGGCAGGATAAAAAACAACAATACTTCATAATCCGGGAAGGTTGCCGCATAAGCTAAAAAGATGGACATATTGACATAGTAGGTGCTGAACATCGTCGGGTAGGTAATATAACCATTTACCGTTGTCCATAATCCAAGGCTCTGTACCCCAAGCAGGGAACTTACTCCATACAGGATAAAAGCTCCAACTGCCGTAAAAAGAATACCGGAAAAAATATAGACATTATACCGGTAGGTTCCCCAGGTACGCTCTAAGCTCGTGCCGATCGAATAGTAAAAATAAAGCATGAGCAGTGTCCAGAAGTCAAAGCTGTCCGGCGGAACAATCAGCCATGTCAAAAGTCTCCAGATCTGGAAATGGTGAATGATTTCATACGGATTCAAATATAAATAGGTAAAAAAGCCCGGATTGATCCATTTCATGAGATAACCGCATGCATAACACATGATGAGGATCAACGACAGATTCTTAATTGCATATTTACCGAATTTCTTTTCAAAATTACTCATTCTTCTACGCCTTTCAAAAACTATTAGTCCATTTATTCTATCATTCCGGCTTCAAAATGTAAACGCAAATGTTCCGTTGCTTTTTGCCGATTCGTGTCGTATAATCACATGGTGACTACACAGAAATTAAAGTAAAGTAACTATTAAGAACCGCATTCGTAAAACCGTTGTTTCACAGCGTAGTTTACTCATGTGGTTATTTCGCCATATAAATCATGTCAAATGTCCATATGAATGCAGGCATTCTATGTCCAATTGCCATAATTTGCATGGCTCCGATAGTTACAAATAAGGAAATGAAAGGCGGTAAAATATGGAAAACAAGCAATATACACTCGGCATTGATATCGGCTCAACCACCGTTAAGATTGCCATTCTGGATAGTGCACACAACATCCTTTTTTCCGACTATAAGAGACATTTCGCAAACATCAGGGAAACACTTCATTCCCTTCTTAGTGATGCATACAGTCAATTAGGAAATATAAGGCTGCACCCCATGATCACAGGCTCCGGTGGATTAACCCTTGCCAACCATCTGAAGGTTCCCTTTGTCCAGGAGGTAATTTCGGTTGCCACTGCATTAAAGGAAATTGCACCGAAAACGGATGTTGCGATCGAATTAGGTGGTGAAGATGCCAAGATTATTTATTTTGAAGGCGGTAACGTGGAACAACGTATGAACGGAATCTGTGCCGGTGGTACAGGCTCCTTTATCGACCAGATGGCTTCCCTGTTACAGACCGATGCGGCCGGATTAAACGAATATGCCAGGGGCTACAAATCCCTCTACACCATTGCTGCGCGCTGTGGCGTATTTGCCAAGTCCGATATCCAGCCCCTCATCAACGAAGGGGCAACCAAGGAAGACCTCGCAGCTTCCATTTTCCAGGCCGTTGTCAACCAGACCATCAGTGGTCTTGCCTGTGGGAAACCGATCCGCGGCCACATTGCCTTTTTAGGCGGTCCGCTCCACTTCCTGTCTGAATTAAAGGCTGCTTTTATCCGCACCTTAAAACTGGATGAGGAGCATACCATTGAAACAGAACATTCCCATTTATTTGCAGCAATCGGTTCTGCATTGAATGCCAAAGAAGAGGTTTCTTATACCATGGAAGAAATGGTGCAGAAGCTCTCTTCCGATATCAAAATGGAATTTGAAGTAGAACGTATGGATCCTCTCTTTGCAAGCAAAGAAGAATACGATGCATTCTGTAAGCGCCACGAAACCCACCACGTAAAAACCGCAGATATATCCACGTATCACGGAAACTGCTATCTGGGTATCGACGCCGGAAGTACGACCACGAAGATTGCACTTGTCGGAGAAGACGGCTCCTTACTTTATTCCTTCTACAGCAGTAACGACGGTAGTCCCCTGAAGACGGCCATCCGTTCCATGAAGGAAATTTCTAAGCAGCTCCCTCCCGATGTGCACGTGGTCCGCTCCTGCTCTACCGGATACGGGGAACAGCTTATGAAGGCTGCTTTCCTTTTAGATGACGGCGAAGTAGAGACCGTTGCCCATTATTATGCGGCAGCATTCTTCGATCCTTCCGTGGATTGTATCTTAGATATCGGCGGCCAGGATATGAAATGTATCAAGATCAGGAATCAGACCGTAGACAGTGTGCAGCTTAACGAAGCCTGCTCCTCAGGATGCGGTTCCTTTATTGAAACCTTTGCCAAGTCCTTAAATTACAGTGTCCATGATTTTGCAAAGGCCGCTCTCTTTGCCGAGCATCCGATTGACTTAGGTACCCGTTGTACTGTATTCATGAATTCCAAGGTAAAGCAGGCACAGAAGGAGGGAGCCAGCGTCCCGGACATTTCCGCCGGACTTGCCTACTCCGTCATCAAGAATGCCTTATTTAAGGTCATCAAGGTATCCGACGCTTCTGCCCTTGGCAAAAATATCGTGGTACAGGGAGGAACCTTCTATAACGATGCTGTTTTACGAAGCTTTGAAAAGATTGCCGGCTGTGAAGCCATCCGTCCGGACATTGCCGGAATCATGGGTGCCTTCGGTGCTGCCCTTATTGCCAGGGAGCGTTACAGCACAGATTACGAAACGACCATGCTGCCCTTTGACAAGATTCTGTCCCTGCAGTTTGAAACCAGCATGGCAAAATGTAAGGGCTGTACCAACAACTGCCGTCTGACCATCAACAAGTTCTCCGGTGGACGTCAGTACATTTCCGGCAACCGCTGCGAACGTGGTCTTGGCAAACAGAAAAATGAGAACAACGTTCCCAATCTGTTTGATTATAAATTAAAGAGAGTCTTCGGTTATGAACCGCTTTCTGCCGAAGAAGCCACACGTGGCACGGTCGGCATTCCACGTGTGCTTAACATGTACGAAAATTATCCGTTCTGGGCAACCTTCTTTAAGGAGCTCGGCTACCGTGTGATTCTCTCTCCGGTATCCAATCGTAAGATTTATGAGCTTGGCATTGAATCCATTCCAAGTGAATCCGAATGTTACCCGGCAAAGCTGGCTCACGGACATGTCAGCTGGCTCATTAACCAGAAGGTCGATTTCATTTTCTATCCCGCTCTCTTTTATGAACGTAATGAATTTGAGGACGCCAACAATCACTACAACTGCCCGATTGTTACCTCTTATTCCGAAAATATCAAGAATAACGTGGAAGAAATCGAACGTGGTGAAGTCATTCTGAGGAATCCCTTCATGTCCTTCCGCGACCTCAAAACCATTACTGAAGCACTGGTTCGTGAGTTTAAAGAGCTTCCCTCCAAAGAGGTCATTGCTGCAAGTGAAAAGGCATGGAACGAATTAAATGCTGCCCGTACTGACATGCAGAAAAAAGGGGAGGAAACCCTACAGTATTTAAAGGAGACCGGAAAACGTGGTATTGTTTTAGCCGGAAGACCTTATCATATCGACCCTGAAATCAACCATGGTATTCCGGAGCTGATTACCTCTTATGATATTGCTGTTTTAACCGAGGATTCCGTTTCCCATCTGGCGAAGCCGGAACGTCCGTTAATCGTTTCCGACCAGTGGATGTACCATTCCCGTCTCTACGCAGCCGCAAGCTATGTAAAGACCGTAGATAATCTGGATCTGATTCAGTTAAATTCCTTTGGCTGTGGTCTGGATGCTGTTACGACTGATCAGGTTAATGATATTCTGACAGGCTCAGATAAGATTTATACCTGTCTGAAAATTGATGAGGTAAATAACCTCGGCGCTGCCAGAATCCGTATCCGATCCCTGCTCTCTGCGATCCGTGTCAGGGAAAAGCTGAACAAGCAGCGTACGATCCGCTCCAGTGCCATCACGAAGGTGTCCTTTACTGAGGAAATGCGAAAGGACTATACCATTCTTGCCCCACAGATGTCTCCAATCCATTTCGATGTCATTGAGGCTGCGTTCCGTGCCTGCGGATACAACTTTGAGATTCTCGGAAACGATAACCGTCGTGCCGTGGATGTCGGATTAAAATATGTAAACAACGATGCCTGCTACCCTTCCTTAATGGTGGTCGGTCAGATTATGGATGCTTTGCTGTCCGGTAAATATGATCTTAACAAGGTAGCCGTCATTATGACACAAACCGGTGGCGGATGTCGTGCAACCAACTATGTAGGTTTTATCCGCCGCGCCTTAGAGAAGGCCGGAATGCCGCAGATCCCGGTTATTTCCTTGAATCTTGGCGGTATTGAAACAAACCCCGGATTCCATCTGAATGCCGAAATGCTGATGCGTGTTACCTACGCTGCCATCTTTGGCGATATCTTCATGCGCTGTGTATACCGTATGCGTCCTTATGAACAGACCAAAGGCTCTGTAGAAGAAGTACATCAGAAATGGTTAAAGAAGTGCTGCGAATTTGTTTCCGGAAAACATATGCGTTTTGCCACTTTTAACAAAATGTGCCGTCAGATCATTGCCGACTTCGATGCAATTCCGATTACGAATGAAGTAAAGCCCCGCGTCGGTATCGTCGGTGAAATTCTGGTAAAATTTGCACCAGCTGCCAACAATTACCTTGTGGATCTCTTAGAATCCGAAGGAGCAGAGGCCGTTGTGCCGGATCTGGTAGACTTCATGCTCTACTGCTTCTACAACCAGATTTATAAGGCTGATTATCTGGGCATGAGCAAAAAGACCGCCCTGATTTCCCGTCTCGGTATCCGTGGCATTGAATTCCTTCGCGGAAGTGCACGCCATGCCTTTGAGAAGAGTACCCACTTCACGCCTCCGAGCAGCATTTATGAAACGGTGGAAAATGCAAAAACGATCGTAAACATCGGTAACCAGACCGGAGAAGGCTGGTTCCTGACCGGCGAAATGATTGAACTGATCCACAGCGGTGTCAATAACATCGTCTGCACCCAGCCGTTTGCCTGCCTGCCCAACCATGTCGTAGGTAAAGGTGTCATCAAAGAGCTTCGCAAGCACTATCCATTAAGCAACATTGTTGCCATCGACTACGATCCGGGTGCCAGTGAAGTAAACCAGTTGAACCGTATTAAACTGATGCTTTCTACAGCTCAGAAAAATCTTCATAAGAAGGAGGAAGACGCTTCGTGATCAAACAGGAAATCAACGAACTGAAACGCCTTTATACCCCAAGCAACTGCTCCATTACCAGAATCTGTGGCTGCTATGTCGATGGGGAAAAGAATAAAAAGACCGAATTTAAAGAAGCCTTTCTCTCCCTTCCGGAAGAAGAAATTTTTAAATACTTTGAACTACTGCGCAAAACCTTATCGGGAAGTCTCGGAAAGAATCTCTTAAATCTGGACTTTCCCCTTGCAAGCGAACAGGAAGGAGGCACCCAGGCTGCCCTTCTTGCCCTGCGCGACAGTAAATTAAAGGATGATGCCTTAATCGAAGAGTTTTATGACCGTGTCATCAATACGTATGAATACGTCGGCAACTACCTGATTCTGCTCATCCATGACGCTTACGACGTTCCTGGAAAGACCACGGACGGTTTAACCATGGATGATGCTTCTGATACGGTATTTGAATACATCATGTGCTGTATCTGTCCGGTGAATCTTTCAAAGCCCGGCTTAAGCTATGACAACATCAACAATGAATTCCATAACCGTATCCGTGACTGGGTGGTAGAAATGCCCGAAACCGGCTTTCTCTTCCCGAGCTTCAACGACCGTGCAACCGATATTCACTCTACGCTCTTCTATTCCAAGAATCCGGAGGAAGCACATAGCGAATTCGTAGAAAACATTCTTGGTTGTACCATGCCTTTGTCTGCCGGGACACAGAAGGAAGCCTTTCAGGCTTTGATCGAGGAAACGCTTGGCGATGAGGTCGAATACGAAGTGGTGAAAAATATCCATGAGAATTTGACGGAAATGATCGAGGAGCACAAAGAGATTCCGGAGCCTTTAACTCTTGACAAGCATCAGGTGAAAAGCCTCTTTGAAAAGAGCGGCGTCAAGGAAGAAAAACTGACTGATTTCGATAAGCTCTATGATGCAGCCGCCGGAGAAGATACCTCTCTCTTTGTGAACAATGTGGCAAACGTCCGCACCTTCGAGGTAAAGACCCCCGATGTTGTCGTAAAGGTGAATCCGGAACGTGCGGATCTGGTCAATACTCTGCAGATCGACGGCAAACGCTGTCTTGTCATCGAAATCAACGATCATGTTGAAGTGAACGGCATTACCATTCATCAGAGTGTATCCTTAGAAGATGTGGCGGATGAAGAAGAATAGAAAATCAGAAAATGCTGATAACCAATTCCTTTTCGAATGATTATCAGCATTTTTATTATTTCTATGTTTGTATTTCTGTTTCTTTCTTTCCTGATCTGCTATACTCTTTCTGTCATGGATCAGAGTAGTTCCCATATACTTATTACGAGTAACTATTCAGAATAGTTACTATTACGAAAACAGATCACGATACCAGCGCAGAGCCGTAATGTACGCATCATATACCTGTTTGGAATCCATATGGTTCAGTAACATGGTGCGGTCAATTTCCTGCCAGTTGGCACTCTCATACTGCTTCACAAACTCTAACACCGGTGCAAAGTGTCCTTTATCCTCAATGAGTGCTTCCTCAATCTCCTTAGAAACCTTTACCATCTTAAGAGCCTCTTCCATCGGCTTATTAATAATAAGATCAAGTACCGAGAACAATCCCATTAAGAACAACTCTCCTGCCTGACCGCCCATTTCGAATACAGTTGCCAGATTCTCTGCGAATTTCGCCCGGAGCAGGGAAACACGCATAATCTCATTCGGACGATCTGCACAGAGCTGACTGGTCACCGCAGTGTTGATCCATTTCTTCAATTCCTTCTGTCCTAACATGGCTGCTGCATGACGGATGGATGTAATCTCAGAATTGACCGTCATATGGTTCACCATCTTCAACAGAGAAATCACAAGAGCCGTATCTCTTCCGATGACATCGGCTGCCTTTGTCAAATCAAAGTCCGGTTCATTCACAATATTCAGAAGTTCAATATAATTCACCTTCAACGGAGAGACCTTTGCCTCTCCCTTCGTTACCGGCATACGGTAGAATGCTCCTTCATAGAGCTGGTAGCCGCCCTCTGCCTTCAACTGCTCGAAAATTTCCTGTGTATCAATATTTCCGGCACAAAGCTTGATGTTCGGATAAATCTTCGTAAAATAAATTCTTGCCTTCGTAATATCAATCTTCTTATGATCGAGCAGAATATAATCCATCAGAAGAAGAACCTGGCGGTAATCCTCAAAGCTGGATACCGGCAGTTTACGAATAGCAAGCTTATATCCGCTGTTCTTTAATTCTTTCAGGCGGTTAATGTACATGTCATTCGGCAGAACCGCATTATCTACAAGCAGCACCACGCGGTCATGCGGCGCCTTACACTGTTCATTGATATCCGTAAACAGAGAAATATTATTTATGGAAATAAATACTTCCTTGTCTCCGGAAAGGGTCTCGATTCCCATATTTTCAATCAGTTCAAACCCCTGAATCTGTCCTACTCCATCATTCATTCCGGTTCCTAAGAAGCTGGGATTTAAAAGGAAGTTCTTCTTCTGGGTAAATAAGGAATATGCCTTCACGGTCATATTTTCATCAAATAAAGGTATTAACGTTGCAAGCATTTTGTCTTCGCCTTTCTCTCAAAAATACCAATCATCCATCTGTCTGGAACTACAATAACGATTTCGAATCGTCATGTTTATTTTACAATAAAAATCCTCCAGTGTCTACTCACCACATACGTCTTCTTTCAAAAAGGGACACAATTTTTCGTTTGAAAAACCAAGGGCTCCTGCCAGAAGTGTTTTCACATAAACCATCTCTTTCGTCATCCCATAAACCGGAACTGCACCTGCTTCCATCATCCATACGCCGGAAGCATATGCCGCCTCATTTGGACAAGGTGTTACGATTACCGGGATCCTGGCTTCCCTGCAGCGCATCAGGAACGGAAGCATGGAATACTCCGATTTCTGTTCCTCGTTCGTTCCTCCAATACAGGCTGTTGCCGAATGATACAGACCATGGATGACTGCACGGATTTCTTTATTAAGTACAATCTGCTGATAATTAAGCCCCACATATGGTTCTATGCACAGGACATCGCTTTTCAATTCTCCCATACGGGATAGGTCAATTCCATTGCCATTCCGCTGACTGCAGATCTTATCGCGTTTCAGTTCTTCCGTCCATTGGTTCAAGTGCATCGCTGCCCTGGAACATTCACCTTCCATCACCTTTGAGACTTCACCCAGGCAAACCGCATCACGGCTGTAAAAGTCGTTGGAATAATCCCCGCTGCTTACAAGATGTCCTCCATGATGAAGAAAGCACCTTCCGTCCTCATTCCGGTACACCACATAGACACCGGAATGAATACCTGCACAAATCAGCTCCACAGAACGCCGGAAGTTCTCATTTCCGTTCGCGCCCTCCTGATTAAGCGGCAGCTGGCTGGATACCAGAAATACCGGAATCTCCACCTTCGATAACGCTAACGTAAGCAGGGAAGCTGTATAGGCCAGCGTATCTGTCCCATGGGCAATCACGATTCCCCGATACTGTGAAAAATCACACTTTTTAAAAAAACGGAGTAATTCGTTCCATTTCGGAATCGTCATATTTTCGCTTAAAGTATTTAAAACGGTAACAACTTCAAATTTCTGATGGGCGCAGGGCGAATCCGATTCTTCAAAATATTGCAGAAGCAATGCTTTCGCTTTCTGAATGTCCACATCCCGCCGGTTCCCCTGTTCATCCCCGAAGGAACAGATCGTGCCTCCGGTTAACAATAATAAAATCTTACCTTCGCTCTCCATCATGCACTTAATCTCTCCGGAACACATCTCTGGTATAGACCTTCTCCTTCACATCGTCCAGACAGGCATCGTAACGGTTTGCAATGATTGCCTGACTCATTTCCTTAAACCTTGAAAGGTCATTCACGACACGGCTTCCAAAGAAGGTACTTCCATCTTCCAGTGTCGGCTCATAAACAATAACCGTTGCGCCCTTTGCCTTAATTCTCTTCATAACGCCCTGAATGGAGGACTGACGGAAATTGTCAGAATTGGACTTCATGGTGAGACGATATACTCCAACCACGACTTCCTTTTCCTTGTCAAGCTCATATTCCCCGTTCGCTTCATAACCACCTGCAAGCTCCAATACCCTGTCTGCAATGAAATCCTTCCGCGTACGGTTACTGTCTACGATGGCTGTCATCATATTCTGTGGCACATCCTGATAATTGGCAAGAAGCTGCTTTGTATCCTTCGGCAGACAATAACCGCCATAACCAAAGGAGGGATTGTTATACTGATCCCCAATACGAGGGTCAAGGCAGACACCCTTAATAATCTGCCGGGTATCCAGACCCTTCATCTCTGCATATGTGTCCAGCTCGTTAAAATACGATACACGCAGTGCCAGATAGGTATTGGCAAACAGTTTCACGGCTTCTGCTTCCGTATACCCCATGATTAAGGTATCGATGTTCTCTTTGATGGCCCCCTGCTGCAAGAGGTGTGCAAAGGTATTAGCAGCCTCCACTAGCTCCGGATTCTCCATATCCGTTCCAACAATAATTCTGGAAGGATACAGGTTGTCATACAGTGCCTTGGATTCCCTTAAGAACTCCGGACTGAACAGAATCCGGTCACAATGATACTTCTCCCGTACCGCAACTGTAAAGCCTACCGGAATCGTCGACTTGATTACCATAACAGCCTTCGGATTGACCTGCATCACAAGCCGGATAACCGCTTCTACCGCAGAGGTATCGAAGAAATTCTTCTTTGAATCATAATTGGTCGGTGTTGCAATTACGACAAACTCAGCATCCCGGTAAGCCGCCTCTGCCTCTGTGGTTGCCACAAGATTCAAATCCTTTTCCCTTAAATATTTCTCAATATATTCGTCCTGGATCGGTGACTTGTGCTGATTGATCAGATTCACCTTTTCTTCTATAATATCCACTGCCATCACTTCATTGTGCTGTGCCAGCAAGGTCGCAATACTTAAGCCGACATATCCTGTTCCTGCTACTGCAATCTTCATCTGTTTTCCTCCTGACCGTAAAATTCCTGATACCACTGTGCAAAATTCCTTAATCCGGTTCGCAAGTCCGTTTTCGGGCAATAATCAAAGTCCTCCTGCAGGGCCTCTGTGTCTGCATACGTCACGGGTACATCTCCCGGCTGCATCGGCACAAGCTTCTTATGTGCTTCAAAATCATAGTCTGCCGGAAGGACTCCTGCTGCTACCAGCTCCTGCTGCAGAATATCCACAAAATCAAGCAGATTCTCCGGATGTCCGCCTCCAATATTATATACCTTGTACGGAGGAACCGGTAATCCGTCTGCTCCGTTTACCCGTTCCGGAGCCCCCTTCATCACACGCACGATTCCTTCCACAATATCATCCACATAGGTAAAATCCCTGCGGCAGTTTCCGTAATTAAAAATCTCGATGGTTTTCCCCTGAAGAAGCTTATTTGTAAAACCAAAGTATGCCATATCCGGTCTTCCTGCCGGTCCATAAACGGTAAAAAACCGTAAGCCGGTAGATGGAATGTTATATAACTTGCTGTAGGCATGTGCAAACAATTCATTCGACTTCTTCGTTGCTGCATACAAAGAGACCGGATGATCTACCGGATCCTCAGTAGAAAACGGCACCTTTTCATTCCCTCCATAAACAGAAGAAGACGATGCATATATAAGATGCGCAACGCCCTGTTTTCCATCATCGTAGGAATGACGGCATGCCTCTAAAAGATTGTAAAATCCAATCATATTAGAAGAAATATATGCATCCGGATTCGTAATGGAATACCGTACACCCGCCTGTGCCGCAAGATTTACAACAATCTGTGGTTCATAGGCTTCGAACAATTCCTGTATCATTGGGCGATCAGCAATATCTCCCTTTTTGAATATCCATTCCGTTTCCGGATATTCCTTTGATAGCTTCTCTATTTGTTTAAGTCTCCACTCTTTAATACGGACATCATAATAATCATTCAGATTATCAATCCCAATGATTCTTTCCGGCTTTTTTCCTTTTAAAAGTCTCATTACAAGATTGGCTCCGATAAAACCAGCTGCTCCGGTGACAAGTATTGTGGTTCCTTTCAGATTTAACTCATGCATATTTATTCTCTTTACCCTTCCAAATCATCCATCCATCTATTTTCCTAATAACCCACATAAAGTAGGACTTGTATGCTTTCAGAAAATCTGCATACGCACCCTACTTTTGTGACTAGTATAATTATTTATACTTTACCATTAATTCAGATAATTGTAAATGTCCTCGTTCCCTCCCACATTATTCTTAAGAACGATCGGGCAAAAGACTCTCAAATATTTCCCCTAAATCTGAGCTTCTCTATCATCTTGAATTTAACTCACACTTATTACATGTTTTGATTTTGCCCTTTACCCAAGCCATTCAGGACCTCTTCAACTGCCGTGATGTAAGCAATGAATGGGAACGGACATTCATGTAATGAATCCCCCTTTCTCATTCTATATTATAATTAAAACCTCTGTTTTGAAAATTTTTAGACTGAATTGTATTTTTTGTGTAATAAAAAAACCTATACCGCCATTTTAAGCCTATATGTGATTTTATCTTCGAAATAATCCAAAAAATAATATTTTAAGCAGTTTATACATTGGCGAATGCCATGATCTTCATTTATCTGCTTTTCCAGATGTCTCTCTCATACTCTTCAATCGTCCGGTCAGAGGAAAAGTATCCGGCTTTTGCAATGTTAATAAGCATCATCTTTGCGAATTTCTCACGGTCGTTGTAGCAGGCATAGGCCTCTTCCTTCTTTTCACAGTACTCTTTAAAGTCAAGGAGGGTCATGAACCAGTCCTTGTTTAAAAGCTCCTTCTGCAAGCGTGTGAGATTCTCTTCCTGTCCGATGGCAAGGAGTTCCTTCGATGTAATAAAATCAACTGCTTCCTTAATATCCGGATCCTTCTCATAAAAATCCTTCGATACATAATCGGACTTTTCATAATGTGCAATGACTTCCTCACTGGATGCTCCGAAAATAAAGATATTGTCATCTCCTACAAGTTCATGGATCTCCACATTTGCACCGTCTTCGGTTCCAAGCGTTACCGCACCGTTTAACATGAACTTCATGTTTCCGGTTCCGCTCGCCTCCTTGGAAGCAAGTGAAATCTGCTCAGAAAGATCGGTTGCCGGGATCAGCTTCTCTGCCTTGGTTACATTATAGTTTTCCACCATAACAACCTTTAAATAAGGGCTCACCGCAGGATCTGCATTCACAAGCTCCTGCAGACACAGAATCAGATGAATGATATCCTTGGCAATCACATAAGCCGGCGCCGCCTTGGCACCAAAGATTACCGTAATCGGTGTTTCCGGTTTCTTTCCTGCCTTGATTTCCAGATATTTATGAATGACAAACAGGGCATTCATCTGCTGCCGCTTGTATTCATGCAGACGTTTGATCTGGGTATCAAAGATGCTGTCCGGATTTAAGGTAAGGTTCTGTGTTTCCTTTAAATAAGCACACAGCTCCTTCTTATTTTCCATCTTTACATCCAAAAGCTTTTTAAGGAATTCCGGATCGTCCTGATACGCTAAGAGCTTTGTTAATTCCATGGCATCCTTACGGTATCCTCTTCCGATTGTTTCATCTAAGAGTGCCGTGAGCCTTGGATTACAATGTAACAGCCAGCGGCGGAACGTGATACCGTTTGTCTTATTGTTAAATTTCTCCGGATAAAGCTCATAAAACGGATGAAGCTCGGTCTTTTTCAGAATATCCGTGTGAAGGGATGCCACACCGTTTACGGAAAAGCCGTAATGAATATCCAGATGTGCCATATGCACAGTGTCATTGCGGTCGATAATGACTACCTTTTCATCATCGAATTTACGGCGTACCTTATCATCAAGAACCTCAATGATCGGAACGAGCTGCGGCACAACCTTATTCAGATAGGCAATCGGCCACTTTTCCAATGCTTCTGCCAGAATCGTATGATTCGTATAGGCACAGGTCTTTGAAACAATAGCAATGGCTTCGTCCATTGCTATGCCCCGCTCCATCAAAAGACGGATCAGCTCCGGAATAATCATGGTCGGATGTGTATCATTAATCTGGATCACCGCATAGTCTGACAGATCATGCAGATTTGAGCCACGCTTTACGCTTTCGTCCAGAATAAGCTGTGCGCCGCTGCTTACCATAAAGTACTGCTGATAAATACGAAGCTGTCTTCCCTCTTCATCCGAATCATCCGGATAAAGGAACAGCGTCAGGTTTTTCTCAATGTCCGTTTTATCAAAGGAAATGCCATCCTGAACCAGATTCTCATCCACGGAATCCAGATCAAATAAATGAAGCTTATTGGTGTGATTTTCATAACCTGTCACATCAATGTCATACATTCTGGCATTCACCTTCAGATTGCCAAAGCTTACCGGATAAACCACCTCGGTACGGTTCAGCCAGCTTTGCGGCTCCATCCAGGGATTCGGAGTTTCCTTCTGCAGGTTCTTTTCAAATTCCTGCTTAAAAAGTCCCAGATGATAATTTAATCCAATTCCATCTCCGTTTAGGCCTAAGGTTGCCATGGAGTCAAGGAAGCAGGCAGCCAGTCTTCCAAGCCCGCCGTTTCCAAGAGACGGTTCAGGCTCAATCTCTTCAATTGCTGCAAGACTCTTTCCGTTACTTGAAAGAATATCCTTTACTTCATCATAAATTCCAAGATTAATCAGATTGTTGGAAAGAAGCTTGCCAATCAGGAACTCTGCAGAAACATAGTAGATCTTCTTTCCCTTCTGCTCGCTCTGTGCACGCTCTCTTTCCTTTGCCATCTCTTTCACAAGCTCAAGGAGCATGAAATAAATCTCTTTCTCGCCTGCTTCCTGAATGGACTTTCCAAGTTTTTGTTCCAATAATTCTTTATTCAACATCTGTTTTCTCCTTTTCGGGGGAATGCTATCCTTTTACGGCTCCGGATGCCACACCTTTAATAATATATTTCTGTCCGGACAGATATACAATGATAATCGGGATTATGGTTAACATAATACTTGCCATCATTGGTCCCATCTCAACCTTTCCGTAGCTTCCCCGGAAATACTGGATGAGCATCGGGATCGTTTTATATTTCTTAATATCAAGCACCAGGGTCGGAAGAAGATAATCATTCCATACCCACATGGCTTCCAGGATTCCTACGGAAATCATCGTTGGTGCCAGCATATGCATATCAATCTTAAAGAACGTCTGGATCGGATTACAGCCATCGATCAGGGCGGCCTCTTCTACCTCAAGCGGAATGGACTTTACGAAGCCACAGAACATGAATACGGCAAGTCCTGCCCCGAATCCAAGATAGATTACCCAGATATTCCAGGGAGTATTTAAATGAAGCCTATCTGCGGTCTGTGACAGGGTAAACATCACCATCTGAAAAGGAACCACCATCGAAAAGACAAACAGGAAATAAAGTACCTTAGAAAGGATGCCCTTTACACGGGTAATGTACCATGCACACATGGAACAGAAAAGCAGAATCGCTGCCACGGAAGTAATCGTAATAAATAAGCTGTAGCCCAGGCTGTTCAAAAAGCCTTTGGATTCAATAGCATTAATATAGTTTTCCAAACCTGCAAAGGTTTCTGCGGTAGGAAGCTTGAAAACGCTTCCGGTGCTGATGGCAGATTCCTTTTTCAGGGAATTGATCAAAATCATAAAAACAGGATAAATCCATAACAGGGAGAGAATGGTCAAAATGACAACTAATATGGTATTTCCGACTTTTTTCTTTGTATTCATTACTGCTGCACCTCCCTTGATCTGGTTGCTCTAAGCTGGAACAGGGAGATAAAAATTACCAGTGCACAGAAGATCACTGCCTTCGCCTGTCCGTAACCCTTCCACTGCATACCGGAGCGTGCATAGAAGGTATTGTAAATGTTAAGGGCCATCATATCGGTCATATGGTTCGGATCCCCGCCGGTCAACGCAAGGTTCTGGTCAAACAGCTTGAAGGAATTCGTTAAGGTTAAGAAAATACAAATGGTAACGGAAGACATTACCATGGGAATTTTAATTTTAAACAAGGTCTGCAGGCGGTTTGCTCCGTCAATCTCGGCTGCTTCAATTAAAGAATCCGGAACGTTCTGCAGGCCTGCAATGTAAATAATCATCATGTAACCAATCTGCTGCCATCCCATCAGGATAATGAGTCCCCAGTAGCCTGCGGTTGCATTTAATGCAAGCAGGGGCTGTTCTAAAATCGTCATCACACAGTTAATCAGGATCTGCCAGATATAACCAAGCACGATACCACCGATGAGGTTTGGCATAAAAAACACGGTACGGAAAACATTTGTTCCGCGTAATTTCTGTGTCAGTAAAACGGCAAGTGCAAATGCCAGAATATTAATACTTAAAATGGATACCACTGCAAACAATACGGTAAATCCAAATGCCCTCTGAAAAGAGGTGTCCGTAATTGCAGCACGGTAATTTGCAAGTCCTACCCACGTCGCATTTCCTACTGTTGTAAATTTACAGAAGGATAAGTATAAGCCCTCCACAAACGGAACAATAAATCCGATGATAAATGCAGCCAGCGTGGGCAGAATAAAAATAACTGCATGTTTCTTTATTGCCTTCTCCATAACATAACCTCCATATTACATAAGAATGGGCAGACAGTATTTTCTGCCTGCCCATTCCGGTTTCTTTATTTACTGCTGATTGGCAAGCTCATATTCGGTTGCCCATCCATCTACGAATGCACTTACTACTGCATCCCAGTTTGCATCGGTCTCATCTGCCGCATAAGCGGTTAATGCAGATCCTACACCATTCTTCCATTCTTCAGAAGGCATGGTTGTGAAGTTCCATGATACAGGTGTCTTTCCTTCTGCGGTATATGCGCTGTCCTGCTTAACAAATAAGTTCGGAGATTCCTTTGCGTTCTTGAAAGGAATAACAAATCCCATTTCATCAGACATGGAAGCGGTTCCCTTATCGGAAGTTACACACCAGTACATGAAATCAAGTGTTGCCTGGATATCGTCTGCAGAAGCATCCTTGTTTACACACCAGTAGTTTTCAGTACCGGTACAAAGTCCCTGGTTTGCTTCATCACCAACACCGATATAGATCGGAATCATGGCAAGATCATCATCGGTAAACTTACCGTCACCAACCAGGTTTCCATATTCCCAGGAACCATTCTGGAAGAATACGGCTTCCTTGTTTAAGAATTCATTTCTGGAATCGTCACCGGTCTTTGCTGCAAGATCCTTGCCGCTGCAGGTGCTGTTATTTACATACAGATCCCAGATGTTACGGTATGCATCAAGATAGGTTCCCTTGATAGCCGGAGTAGATCCGATACCGTCTTCCTTATACTCGAAGTAAATCGGAAGGTTTGCAAGATGGGTCTTGAATCTCCAGTCAGAGGATCCATCCATACCTGCGGAAGTAAATGCTGCAAATCCAAGCTCAGAAGAACGGCTTGTAATATCTTCTGCAACCTTCTTTAAATCAGCAAAGGACTTGATGTCATCTATGCTGTAGCCTGCTTCTGCAAGTAAGGTCTTATTGCAGATCAGTCCGTAAGATTCAATAACATATGCAATACCAGCTACTGCATCTCCATCCTTTAATGCGAAATCTTCGCTTGTCAGTTCGCCATAGATTGCAGATCCGGAAAGGTCATAGCAGTAATCCTTCCAGTTTGCAAGACCAACCGGTCCGTTTACCTGGAACAGGGTAGGAGCTCCGCTCTTTCCCATTTCACTCATCAGAGTGGTTTCATAATTTCCGGAAGCTGCTGTCACAACAGTAACCGGTACGCCGGTCTCTTCGGTATAAGCCTTTGCCAGATCCTGCCACTGCTCATCCTGCTCCGGCTTGAAGTTCAGGTAATATACAGATCCTGCTCCGGTGCTTGTTGCTGCTTCGCCTTCAGAAGCCTCTGTGCTTTCTGCTGCATCTGCAGCCTCTGCTGTTTCTGTTGTTTCTGTTGCTGTGCTTTCGCTGCTGTCACTTGCAGTATCTGTAGAGGTGCTTCCGCAACCTGCCAGAACTCCTGCTGTCATCATAGCTGCCATACCAAGGGCAAGCCATCGTTTTACATTTTTCATAGTATTCCTCCCATTTCTTTTATGATCCGCACCTTCATGGAAGAGTGCGTTTCTTTGTTTTGTTATACTTATCTTATCAGAAATGTAAAAGATCCATTATCAATTATTCTACCTCGAATGCAAAAAAATAAACCTGATATGATTTTTCATACAGGTTTATTTTTTGTTATCTGAATCATTCCTTATCTTCTTACTGCTCAGCTTCAAATTCCAGCACACTTTCCTGCACCATCTGCACAAACTTCTCCGGTGTAATCTTCTGTTCCGCCAGAAGCGGCAGTGTAACTCCCAGTGTCTCTTCCTGTAGGATGGAATTCCATTTCACCTGATAGTTTGGAACAATCTGATCTGCCCTGGAGAATGCTTTCAGATAATCCTTTAATACCTGTGGCTTGTCTGTCAGATCCTGGTTAAAGAGAGTTTCTTTTTCATTCTTATTATATTCTGTCCGGAACTTCAAAAATTCCACTGCCGCCGCTTTAACTTCATCCGGGTAGCTGGAAACAACCGCCCAGCCAAAGGTTTCCGGGGATGCCACCAGTGTATGCTCCGGAAAAGAAGAAAACCGTATCTCATCCCCTCTGTTTTCCGGGATCTGGTCAATCAGCCAGTAACCATTCGGAATCATAGCCGCCTTATCTGAAAAGAAATTGGAATACGCCACATCATAGTCCGTATGGAGAGCATCGTCTGTTGTATAAGAAAACAGCTTCTGCAGCACCTCTCCCAGATACAGACCGCTTTCATTATCATAGCTTTCCGGAAGCATCTGTCTCATGAACTCTGCCCCTTCTTTACTTTCCGCAAGGGCTGCCGTGGCAATCAGCATCGGTGCCCATCCGGTTCCCTCCGTATGCAGGGCAAGCGGCGTAATTCCATGCTCCTTTAAGGTATCGCAGCATTCCCAGAATTCCTCCCAGGTTTCCGGAAAGCGGTCAATCCCCGCCTGTGCAAACAAATCTTCATTCCAGAATATTCCGGCACAGGTAAATGCCGATGTGCTGATCGGTCCTAAATATACCTCTCCATCTGCATAGGTACTTCCCTGCAGCACAAACGGTTCAATATTCGTCTTCCAGGAAAGGTCCTCTTCCAGATAAGGACTCAGATCCTCAAGTCTTCCTTCTTCCACCATCATCATATAAAAGGAAGGAATCGTACATACATCATAAATAACTGCAGGCAGACTGTCCGTTACATTCATTCTTCTGAGATTCTGCCGGTATTCCTCCTCCGTTTCAAGTACCCATTCCACATCCAGGTAATACTTTCCTGCATAGGCTTTATTAAACGCATCGGCAAGCTCCTGATTGTTCTTCTTTCCCGTGGTCGGATCCACCGTAAAAATAATCGGAATGGAAATCACGCCGCTCTCTTCCTTAACCGTATTTTCACTCTCCGTTCCTGCACATCCCGGAACTGCCATGCCACACAGCATCATAAAAAGAAAGAACATCATGCCTTTCCTGCATTTTCTATAAATTCTCTTCATGCTGTTCCCCTTCCCCCGGGATTTCGATCGTACAGGTTGTTCCATCCTGCTCTGCCCGGTAAGTAAACAGGACCTCTTCTCCATATTTCAGCCTAAGTCTCGTCAGTACATTGCTCACTCCATAGCCGTTTTTCGCATTCTTGGGAAAAAGCTTTCTGGCTTCCGAAAGGGGCCTGCCGTTTAATGCATTGATCTTTTCTGCCATTTCCTCCGCAATAGGTATCCCGCTGTTATAAACGGTAAGAATCAGCCTGCCATCCTGCTTATACACATGAATCCGGATCTGACCGCCCTCATAGATTTCACAGAAGCCATATTTAATCGAATTTTCCACAAGTGGCTGTAAAATCAGCTTTAACACCCAGGTTTCTTCCGGATCCACTTCACAGTCTATCGTATAGGTAAACAGATTTTCATTACGGATCTGCCGGATCTGCAGATAACTCTTCACATTTTCAAGTTCATCTTCTACCGTAACAATTTCACTTCCCTTACTTAACGAAAGCCTCAGATATTTAGACAGAGCCTGAATCATATTCATCGTGGTCTCTTCTTTATTAATTCTCGCCAGCATATAAATCGTGTCCAGCGTATTATATAAGAAATGCGGATTAATCTGGCCGATCAGCATATTTAATTCACTGGTGCGCAGCTCCTTCTGCTGTGTCCTGATCTCATCCAGCAGCTCTTTGATATTGGAAAGCATCTCATTATAGGCATTCCCGATCTGGTCAAGCTCTGTTTTCGTATTCAGATGGACCAGCTTACTGAAATCCTCTCCGTTAAATTCTGTCATGGCCCGGTTCAGTTCCTTAATGGGCTTCGTAAATTTATTGGAAAAATAAATACTTAATACTACGGCAATCGCAATAACTAACAGGTAGATGACAAGCAGCACCCAGAATACCTTGGTAATTTCCTTACCAAGTACCCTCTCAGGAACAAGTGTAAATACCGAAAATCCACACTCCTCCTGTTTATAAACAGATAATATGCCTCCGCTTATTTTCTCATTTTCAACCAGAGATCCATACCCTTGTGTCTGCGCATAATCAGCCAGAACAGCTTCCTGCTCCGGGGATAACGTAAAACCTTCGGGATACCAGTACGCACAGATTCTTCCCTGTGGATCCATAATTCCGATTGCTGCCTCCTGTGTGAGCGTATCTTCTTCAAGCAGCAGACTCTGCAAAAACTCCGGATTCATCTTAAAAAACAAATATCCAGGCTCATGTGCATAATTCAGGCTGTGTACCTTGCGTCCGACAAACAGTGCTTCTTCACCTGTCCCAAACAGATAGTCCTTCATAACAAACCACCTGGTATCGGCATAGGAACTGCCAAGCTGCTGCACCAGAAGGCTGTCAGCAAAATACTGATAGGGAATCTTAGAATAGGACCGGGTATAAAGATTTTTCTTATTATCCACATAACAGTATTCTGAAACATGATCGAGGTCAATATAGGCAAAATATTTACTTAAAGAATTCCGGTCTACCTCTTCCATAGGCTTTGCCTTAAGACTCTGCTGCACCTGATCATTTAAAATGCATTCTTCTGTCACCTTTTCGGTCTTCTGATACAGGTTATCAAGTGAAATCCCGGTCTTTTCCGTCATAAAGGTATATTTATCCGTAACGATTCCCATCATAATATTACGCATATAAAACCAGACTCCCATGCTTGACAAAAACAGCGCAAGCAGAAGAAGTCCGATTGTATATTTCAGATATTTTCTTTGAATTCCGGAGGTTGCTTTTCTGATTTTCATATGATAAATTCTTATATCCCTTCTAAACGGCTACCATTCCTTCTTATATTCGGTGGGAAGCTTCCCGGTATATTCCTTAAACAGATGGGAAAAGTAAGATGGATTGCTGATACCGATCTGTTCACAAATGCTTCCGATACTTTCATTCCCGTTCTGCAAAAGCTTCTTGGCCTTTTCCATCCGGCACTGTAACAGATATTTTTTAAAGGACATCTGCTGGCTTTCTTTAAATACTCTTCCAAAATAAACGGGATTCAGGTACACATGCATGGCGACCGCTACAATCGAAAGATCCTCCTCCTGCAGATGCTCATCAATATAGGCCAGGGCTTCTGTCATATATTCCCGGTTTCCTCCAACCTCATGACTGGCGGCATAATTCTTTCGTTCTTCAATTGCCCGGCACAGAATCTTATAGCTCACATCCACTTCCTTCGATGCACTTAAGTTCTGCATATTGGAATAATAATTCTGGAACTGCTTTTTTAATTCCTCCGACATTCCATAAGTCTCTTCCAGGAAAACCTCAGCATCAAGCATGACCGTATGAAGTCTCTGGCGCTGTGTCTCCTCCTGTGCCGGAAGCGTGTAAAGGAAGTGTACAAAAGCCTCCTTCAGTCCATTTTCATCATTCCTGCGAAGCGCACTTCCAATCTGCTGCTCTTCCGGTGCCGATGTATCCTTAGCATATTGCGAGGCACTTTCCATATAAACGGTAAATGAACCGGAACCGGCTTCACTTGCCATAGTAAACAGCTCGCTGGCTTCTTCGTAGCTTTTCCGGATTCCGGGAAGTCCCTTATAGGGCTTGGATATGGAAGCAATGATAGGACTCTTCAATTCTCCCTTTGCTTCCTCCAAAAGATGCTTCACTGCAAGTACTGTGGCATTTTCTTTCGTGCGGATCAGAAAGAGCAGCGTCTCTCCCTGCCCCTGCAGGCATAAATAAGCAAACCTCTCCCGCAGCTTTTGTTCCAGAAAGGACTTCAGGGCAAACCGCGCTGCTTCATATTCCAATGTATTCGTGATTTTGTATGCAAGATCAATATCCGTATTCACAGCAATAAAACGCTCTTCCTTTTGTAATGGCTGATCCACGGTCTCAAAAACCTCGGTCAGCTTATCAAAGGAAATCTGATTAAACAGATACTTCTGCACAATGACCTGCAGGAAGCTTGTCGCATCCTTCATTACCAGCTTCTCCCAGCTTTCCATGCGCTCTTCTTTTTTCTGCTTTTCCATACAGGACCGGTACGCATTCTGCATGGTTTCCTGCAGCTTGTCATCCTCAATCGGCTTTAACAGATAAGCAAACGCACCGAGATCGCATGCTTCCTTTGCATACTCAAAATCCCGATACGCACTTAATACAACAAACAGGCACTCCTGTCCTGTCTGCTGTATCGTATCCATCATCTGTAATCCGGTCATCTGTTTCATCCGGATATCGGTCAGCACCACATCCGGTTTCTTCTCACGGATCACTTCAATTGCCTGCTCTCCGCTTAATGCTGTACCAACCACCTGGAATCCCATCTGATCCCAGTCATAAGTCTTTAACAGACCCTTTAATAAAATCGGTTCATCATCTACAATTACAAGATCCAATAATTTCATCATTGCTTCCCCATATATAAGTCTGTTCTTCCATACCATTCAGTTTACCTGTCTGATGCAAAAAATTATACCAATTGTCATACACAGGATGCAAAAATTCATACTATTTGGTCTGATTTAAGATTTCCATGAACTCTTCGCCTGTAATCGTTTCCTTTTCATACAGGTATTTCGCAAGCTCATGAAGCTTATCCTGATGGGCGCTTAGAAGCTCCATGGCTGTGCTGTAGCCCTGCTTTACAAGAGAAATCACCATATCGTCAATCTCTGCTGCCTTCTGCGGCGAACAGCTTAAGGTAGCATCTTCGTTAAGATACGCATTGTTCCGGGTTTCAAAGGCAACCATTCCGAATTTTTCACTCATGCCATACCGGGTAATCATTGCCCTTGCAAGCTTCGTTGCCTGCTCAATATCATTGGAGGCTCCTGTGGTAATGGAATGGAAAATCAGTTCTTCGGCACATCTTCCGCCTGTAAGGGTTGCGATCTTATTGGTAAGCTCTTCCTTCGTCATCAGGTTACGCTCCTCGGAATCTACCTGCATGGTATAACCGAGTGCTCCTGAGGTACGGGGAATAATCGTAATCTTGGTAACAGGTGCGGATTGTGTCTGCAATGCGGCCACAAGTGCATGTCCGATCTCATGATAAGATACAATGAGACGTTCCTTCGTGGACAAGACCTTATTTTTCTTCTGATAACCGGCAATGACCGTTTCAATACTCTCTTCAAGATCTGCCTGGGTAACAAACTTACGGTTCTCACGGACTGCACGGAGCGCGGCTTCATTGACCATATTGGCAAGCTCTGCCCCCGACGCTCCGGAAGCGGCTCTTGCAATGGCATTAAAATCTACCTGATCCGAAAGCTTAACCTTACGGGCATGTACCTTCAGAATTTCTTCCCTTCCTTTTAAATCCGGAAGCTCCACAGGGATTCTGCGGTCAAAACGTCCGGGGCGGAGCAATGCCGGATCCAGACTGTCCGGCCGGTTCGTTGCAGCCAGAATCACAACACCCTTTGAAGCATCAAAACCATCCATTTCTGTTAATAACTGGTTCAGGGTCTGCTCACGTTCATCATTACCTCCATAGCCGCCGCTGTCACGCTTTTTACCAATAGTATCAATTTCATCAATAAACACAATACATGGTGCCTTTTCATTCGCCTGCCGGAACAGGTCACGTACCTTGGAAGCACCCATACCGACAAACATCTCCACAAATTCCGAACCGGAAATCGAAAAGAACGGTACACTGGCTTCGCCTGCAACGGCCTTTGCCAGTAAGGTTTTACCGGTTCCGGGAGGTCCTACAAGAAGTGCACCCTTCGGACATACCGCACCGATTTCCTGATACTTTGCCGGATTGTGCAGGAAATCTACAATTTCGGTTAAAAGCTCCTTGGCTTCATCTTCACCCGCCACATCATTGAAGGTTATTCCGGTTGTAGATTCCACATAGACCTTGGCATTGCTTTTCCCGAAGGACATAAATGGATTTCCTTCTCCGCCGCCACCCATCTTTTTCATCATATAATTGCTGAGCAGCTGACCAAGTCCCCAGAAAATCAGGATCGGAACAATCCATACCAACAGGAAATTCAGGACCGGATTCATTTCCTTTTCCGCAACACGTCCAAATTCACAGCCTGCATCCTCCAGACGGTTTACAAGCTCCGGATCATCAAACGTTGTGGTTGCGTAGTACTTCGGCTCTTCCTTATCAGTATCCACAAAATAAATGGAATCACCGTTTAACTCTACCCTGGACACTTCCTTACTTTCTACCATGTTAAGGAACGTTCCGTAGTCCACTTCCGTAATCTGGTTTTTCCTGATCAGCAGTGGAAACAGGAAGGTATTGAGCAGAATCAGCACCACCATCGTAACAAAGTAATAAAACAATAACGGCTTCTTTGGTTTTTCAACTTTTTTCATACACTATCCTCGCTTTTGCTTTTTATATTGTCTGGGCGTACACCCTGTAATAACTTTAAATTTCCTGTTAAAATTGGATAAATTCTTAAATCCGCACTGGTAGGCGGCATCCGCAACTGCCGTCCCCCCAAGAATCTTTTCACAGGCCTTCTGAATCCTCAGGCGGTTCAGATACTCAATTGCTCCCATTCCCGAGATCTCCCGGAACCTCTGCATGAAATAGCTTTCACTTAAATGAACCTGTCTGGCCAACAGCTCTATGGTAATGACATCCTCATAATGCTCTGCCATATAATCAAGCACGGTTCGGATCTCTTCCCAGGAATCTGTTTCCTGCCGGTAAATTATCACTCCGGACTGTTCCATATACCACAAAAGCTTTAACAGCTCTCCCTTCATCAGAAGATCAGTCTGTGCACGGTTCTCCTTCGCGCAGAAAATAACATGCTCTGCACATTCCTTTAACTGCAGGTAACAGGAATTGTCTGTATGGATAGGAAGCAGCCTTGCTGTTCCCCTGCTGAGTGGAAAAATGATTTCGGTATAACACCGGTCCTCACTGCTTCCAAGCATTTCGGTACGGAATACCACCGTATCATAACAAAGGCATCCGTCCGCCTCAATGGCATGAAGTACCTCCGGCTGGATCAGTAGAATATCCCCCGGATGAACCTCTGCTTCCCGGTCGCCGATTCTCATAATTCCTTCTCCGTCCGTCACATAATTCAGCTCCCACTCCCTATGCCAGTGAAGCGGCACGAACGGAAAGTAATCCGGGATCCGGCTTTCATAATAGCTGTATGGCACAAGATAGGAGCTGTGCCTGCGCTTTTCGTGTGCATTTGACTCAAACAGTTCCTGATTTTCTGCCACTTTTCCTGCTCCTTCCCGAAAAACATAGAATTGTACTATTTTTTCATAGAATTATAGTAGAATAATCCTATTTAAGATAGTATTGTATCGTTATAGACAGGGAAAATCAATTCCCTTGCCGCAGATTTAATAAAAATTTTAGATCCTGAACAATGGAGGTTATCTATGAGCACAGAAAGAAAACAACCGGAATGGCTTGACAAAGCCGTATTCTATGAAATTTATCCCCAGTCCTTCCGTGATACCAATGCTGACGGTATCGGTGATTTTAACGGAATTATCGAAAAGCTGGACTATATTAAGGAACTGGGATGTACCGCCCTTTGGCTGAATCCCTGCTTTCTCTCCCCCTTCGGCGATGCCGGATATGACGTGGAGGATTATTACACCGTAGCTCCCCGTTACGGAACCAATGAGGATCTCGTTCATTTATTTGAAGAAGCACACAAAAGACAGATGCATGTCCTTCTCGACCTTGTTCCGGGGCACACGGCAGTTACCTGCAAATGGTTTAAGGAATCCATGAAGGCCGAAAAGAATCAATACACTGACCGCTATGTCTGGACGGACAGTGCCTGGGAATCTCCTGAAAATATGGCAACCATCCGCGGCATCTCCGATCGCGACGGTTCCTGTGTGGTAAACTTCTTCTCCCATCAGCCTGCCTTAAACTACGGCTTCTACCAGCCGGATCCTTCGAAAAAGTGGCAGCAGCCCATGGATGCAGAAGGTCCCATGGCTACCCGCGAAGAATTAAAGAATATCATGCGCTTCTGGCTTTCCTTAGGCTGTGACGGTTTCCGTGTGGATATGGCAGGCTCCCTTGTAAAAAATGATGAGGATGGAAAAGGAACCATTGCGCTCTGGCAGGACATCCGTAAATTTTTAGATGAAGAATTCCCGGCTGCAGCCATGGTCAGCGAATGGGGGGAACCGGATAAGAGTCTCATCGGTGGCTTTCATATGGACTTCCTGCTTCACTTCGGACCCTCACATTACAATGATCTGTTCCGCTGCGAAGAACCCTATTTTTCCCGCCGTGGAAAAGGAAGTGCAAAGGAATTTGTTGCAAAGTACTGTGAAAACTATGCAAAGACAAATGGCCGGGGACTGATCTGTATCCCGTCCGGCAATCATGACATGGATCGTCTGGCCCGTACCCTCGATCCCGAAGAAATGAAAATTGCCTTTGCATTTCTTCTTTCCATGCCCGGTGCTCCGTTCATCTATTACGGGGATGAAATCGGTATGCGGTATGTAGAAAACCTGACCTCTGTAGAAGGCGGCTATAACCGTACCGGTTCCCGTTCCCCGATGCAGTGGAACACTTCCGCAAATGCTGGCTTTTCTTCCGCTCCCTCTGAAAAGCTGTATGTTCCTGTGGACCCTGACCGTAACCGCCCGAATGCAGAAAAAGAAATGGCTGATGACACCTCCCTTTACAGTGAGGTAAAGCGTCTCATTGCCTTCCGTATGGCTCACCCTGCCCTGCAGAGTATGGCAGCGATCCGCTTCCTCTCCGACGGTGATCCGCTCATTTACGAGCGTACCTGTGACAAAGAAAGGATTCTGGTGATCATTCATCCTGCAGACCGTAACGTGGTTGTTCCGGATGTAAAGGGAGAGATCCTTTATACTGTCGGTGGAAATGCTTCTGTAACAGGAGAGAACCTTGCAGTCGATGGTGGAACCGCCGTGTTCCTTGCTTTATAAATATCTGTCCATCCACATGGAAATCCCCTGTCAGATCAACTTCTAACAGGGGATTTTCAATTAAATTCTTAATTTCAAATATTCCTAATCCACCTTAAGAATCGTCTTAAGAATTCGACCTACACTTGTTTCCATTTCTTCACGTGTAAGGCATCCCTGTCGGACAGCCTCCATAAGACGGTCTGCAAATCCACGTGGCATTTTCAGATCGTTTCCGGCATGTGTTTCCTTGTAATGCTCTCCACAGGTCCACCAATCGGTTGTTACCATACCACTAAATCCCCATTCCTCACGGAGAACTCCGGTTAACAGTTCCTTATATTCCGATGTCCGGTGTCCGTTCATGATATTATAAGAAGACATGACTGCCCACGGCTTCTGTTCCTTCACAATCCTTTCAAAAGCCTTCAGATAGATTTCCCGTGCTGCACGCTCCGATACCCGTGAATCACAGTTCTTACGATTTGTCTCTTTATTATTACATGCAAAATGTTTTAAGGTCGCACCTATGTGATTCGACTGGATTCCTTTCACCATAGCTCCTGCAAGCTCTGCTGTCAGAAGCGGATCCTCAGAATAATATTCAAAATTACGTCCACACAACGGACTCCGGTGAATATTAATCGCCGGCGTCAGCCAGACCGATATATTGTTCTCCTTTACTTCAGCACCTCCAGCTTCACCAATCCGTTCCACAATCTCCGGATTCCATGTGCAGGCAAGTAAGGTAGCGCACGGAAACGCTGTTGTATTGACACCTGCTTCCGGAGCAATCCGTAAGCCGGCCGGCCCATCGGCTGTCATGATATCAGGGATTTCATATTCCGGGAAATTACCAAAGCCAAAGGTATTGGCAACTCCGGTATTCGGCTGTCCGCCAAGAAGATAGGCCAGTTCTTCCACAGAAAGCTGCGCCAGGAATTCTTCCATGGTAATGGTTCCATCTGCGACCTCTGTAAAATCATGCTCTCCGCTTCGATGCATTCCACGCCAGAGCACATAGCTTTCTACCAGTTTTCCTTCCGGTGTAAATCCATCGGTCTGTTCATCTTTTAATTTGCCGATTTCAGATGCGTTCGGATCATTGGCCTGCATCAAAGGAAGTTCTTCAAAGGTGCCATCTGCCAACATTCTTTTCTTAAGGGAAGTCGGTGCCAGCTTCGTTGTCAGTTGTTCCGTAATGACATCTTCCTCCAGCACATAGCTATAAGAAAGCTTCTCTACATCCCGTACTGAAGTTCCGGCATAAATGACATAAGTGCCTTTTTCCAGAACATAGGCAGCCTTCTTAACCTTACCAAGGTCGTCAAAAGATGCCATATCACTGACCTTCCACTGTAACAGTAAGAGCTGTGATTCTCCCGTCTGAAGAAGTCGTGTCTTTTCAAATGCAACAAGCTCCTTATCCGGTTTACCCAGCTTTCCCTGCGGTTTGCCGACATATATCTGAACCACTTCTTTTCCGGCACAGCTTCCGGTATTCGTTACCTGAACCCGGACCTGAATATTACCATGGTTCTCTCCTGCTTCCAATGGCTTCACCTCAAAGGTCGTATAAGAAAGTCCGAAACCAAATGGATAATTTACCTTTTCCCGTGCACCCGGAATGGTTTCAAAGTAACGATAACCGACATAAATATCCTCCACATAATCCACATAATCCCTGGATTCATGGAAGCTCTCCGAGGAGGGATAATCCTGCAAAGATTTGGCAAGGGTATCAGAAAGCTTGCCGGAGGGATTCCCTTCCCCTAACAGAAGTTCCGCTGCTGCAGTTCCTCCTTCCATGCCGCCCTGAAAAGCAAACAATACGGAAGAAATGAGGTCATCCTCTGCAAACCAGGAGGTATCTACCATACCCCCTACATTCATCACGACAATGACCTTATCAAAATGTTCCTTTACAAGATCAACCATCTGCTGTTCCCCATCCGACAGACAGAAATCTCCGTTTGAAAAAATGCCGGCAGCCCTTTTGGTCATTTCGACCTCAGAATCACAGATTGCCTTATTCTCCGGATCAATATATGCTGTCCTGTCCCAGCCTTCTCCCGAGAAGCGACAGATACTGATAATTGCCGTATCGGTATAGGATTCTGCTTTCTTTATAAGCTCTCCGGGGATCTGAGGCTCTATGGTCATTCCCGGCACTGCTCCATTCTGATACTGTTTTTTGATATCCTCACGGTAAAAGTCGCAAAGTTCTTCAAATATGCTCACTTTGTCAGCCTTACTCTTTAATCCATCATACAACGTCCGTATATACTCACAGGTAACATCACCGCTTCCACCACCTCCTTTTACATAATCGAAGGTTCCCTTCCCGAATAACGCAACCCTGGTTCCTTTTGCAAGTGGAAGAACCCTATTTTCATTCTTCACAAGAACCATGCCTTCCTTTGCTGCTTCTTTAGAAAGTGCAATATGTTCCTTACTTCCCGTAACACGTTTCCCATCCTGTCCGAGTGGAATTCCCGGCTGATATAATGCTCTCGCCCATCTTTTCATCTGTAAACACCTCATTTATTTTTAAACATTTAATTCTGCAAATAACCTCTCTGCATAATACACGGACTGCATGGCATCCTTTCCATAGAAATCGGCACCGATCATATCCGCATATTCCTGCGTCAGTACCGCACCTCCGACCATTATCCTGCATTCCGGCACTTCCCTGCGAAGCTGTCTGATTGTCTCTTCCATGCTTTCTACGGTTGTGGTCATTAATGCACTCAATCCGACTAACGGTGCATGACTTTCTTTCACTGCTTCCACGACAGTTTCCGGAGGCACATCCTTTCCAAGGTCAATCACATCATAACCGTAGTTTTCCAACAGAACCTTTACAATGTTCTTACCAATATCGTGAATATCACCCTTCACGGTTGCAATGACGATCGTTCCTTTCTTCTCCTGCGCCACACCCTGGCTCGCAACATATTCCTTAATGGCTTCGAATCCGGCCTTTGCTGCCTCTGCACTCATCAATAGCTGCGGCAGGAACATCGTTCCCTTTTCAAAGCCCTGTCCGACAAGGTCCAGTGCCGGAACCAGATCTTCATTGATGATTTCCATGGTTCCCTTCTTTGGCCTACCGGTTCCGTCATCCTCAAGCAGCTCCTTCGTTGCCCGGAATGCCGGCTCCTTTAAGCCCTTGACGATGCAGTCCTTCAGGCTGATGATGCCTTTTTCTGCCGTTGCGGCAGCACCTGCTGCACCACCTGTGCCTGTGCCACCTGCCACATCACTTACAACCTTAATCTGCATGGCTGCATACTTCTCAATATAATCCCTGCACTGGCTGTCAAAGCCGCCAAGAACACAATAGGTATCATACGCCTGACGCATCAGGGCTGCATTCGGATTGATGATTCCGGCAGACAATCCGGCATCCATCGCCATTGAGAAAAAGGCGGCATTAATGATTTCACGCTGTGGAAGTCCGAAGGAAATATTCGAAACACCAAGGACGGTTCTGCCTCCCTGTGCCTTAATGCCTCGTACGGCATCCAGGGTTGTTTTAGCTGAAGAATCATCCGTACTCATCGTCATGGTAAGGGCATCAATAACGATGTCCTTCCGCTTGATTCCATATTCCCCGGCCGTACGGTAAATCTTCTCTGCAATGGCAAGTCTCCCTTCGGAGGTATTTGGAATGCCATCCTCATCCAATGTCAGTCCGACAACAGTTCCACCATACTTCTGTACCAATGGAAAAATCGCCCGCATTACCTCTTCTTTTCCGTTTACGGAATTGATCATCGGTTTTCCATTATAGATCCGCAGAGCCTGTTCCATGGCCTCCACGTTCGTGGTATCAATCTGTAACGGAAGCGGCAGAATACTCTGTAATTCATAAACGGTCCGCTTCATCATGGCCACCTCATCGATTTCCGGAAGTCCGACATTCACATCCAGAATATGTGCCCCGGAATCTGCCTGCTTCACGCCCTCTTCGAGAATATATTCCATATTCTGATCACGGAGTGCCTGTTTAAACTTCGACTTTCCGGTCGGATTGATCCGCTCGCCGATGATCATGGGTTTCTTACCAAGTTCTACTGCCATGGAATAAGAGGTGACAATCGTTTCCTCCTTTTCTGTAAGTGGCTTTGGGACAATATCCTTACACCGTTCCGTCAGGGCCTTGATGTGCGCCGGTGTCGTACCACAGCATCCCCCCGCCATCCATGCACCCATGCGGATAATTTCTTCCACATCGGCGGCAAATTCTTCCGGATCAACATCATATACCGTCTTACCGTTTTCTGTCCTCGGAAGTCCGGCATTCGGTGTAATCACCAAAGGCAGGGAAGAAAGCTTCGCCATCTTTTCAAAAATCGGCTTCATCTGCTTTGGACCGAGTCCGCAGTTCATGCCAAGCGCATCTACCCGGAGCCCCTCTAACATCGCAACCACAACCTCCGGGGATGCCCCTGTTAACATCTTATGGCTTTCATCGAAAACCACCGTTGCAACAACCGGAAGATCGGAATTCTCTTTGGCTGCAAGAACAGCTGCCTTTAACTCATAGGTATCGCTCATGGTTTCAATCAGAATCAAATCCGCCCCGGCAGCTGCACCAATCTTAACCACTTCTGCATATACCGATACAGCTTCTTCAAAATCAAGCGTTCCCATCGGCTTTAACAGCTTGCCGGTCGGTCCTAAGTCAAGTGCCACATAAGCATTCCGTCCGCATTCTTCTGCTGCCTTCTTCGCATTCTTTACCGCTGCTTCCACAATTTCCTGTAAATGATCATATTTAAAGCGGTTGGCTCCGAAGGTATTGGCAAGAATAATGTCCGCTCCGGCTTCCAGATATTCCTTATGAATCGCAAGCAGCTCCTCCGGCTTGCTTAAATTCCATGTTTCCGGAAGCTCTCCCGGTTTTAATCCCCTTGCCTGAAGGAGGGATCCTAATCCTCCATCAAAAAAGAGCATACGTTTTCCAAGTTCTTCTCTGATATTCATTTTGTCTTCCCATCCGGTAACCATTCCTGTCTGAATCATGATCCATGGCTGCATTTCTCTCCGGTTACCTGTTTTTACCAGCTTTTCCTGCTGTCAAAAAAATCTTTTATTAAAAATTCTTTCTGTCTATATCTTTTTTCAATCTATAACCTTCTATGTATTTCTCCGGTAAGCACATGTGGTATTCGCACAGGCCTCACACCCTTCCATCCGGCAGTGCGTATTGACCTCGCTCACCCCCATAATGGCAGTAACCGACTTTTCGGGAAGCATGATGTCTCCCTCAGATAAATAAATTCCGGCCCGCTTCGTTGCCTCAATGGTATCTAAGAATCTCCCCTGTATGGCAAGCGGCAGATCTCCATATCCCGGACTGAAACGTGGCCGTAAATAAAGGTGTTCTGCCTGCAGATCCTCTTCCAGGCTTCTCTGGCATTGATCACAGTAGGCCTCCATTGCTGCTGCTCCTACCGCCTGCAAAATCGCTGCTTTCGTAATGTTCAGCCTGCCAAAGCGTGTCATCAGCCGGTCCACACCATTTCCCAGTGTTGCTGCAAAGTAAATGACCTCCCGGCAGCCCCTCAGATTCGTAGACAGGTTTCGGCTCTTTAAAACAAGTCCTCCTGCCTCCATCGTATCTTCTTCCAGAAAGGTAAGTGGAAAACGCCGATAAACACACCGTGGCTGAATCACCCTAAGCATCTCCCGGATACACTCCCTGATCTGCTCTGTAATGGCCTCATCGGCTCTCTGCCCCCGGTATCCCAGATAACGCAGAACCTCTGATTGTTTAATTTCCTCTTCTGTGATCTGTGGCTGTGGCATTCCTGCTCTCCTTCATTGTGTGGCTCTTCGGAATAAGCTCCAGGTATCCATTCTATATGCAATCATACCTCAGCTATCGTTACCATAATCAGTACTGAATGACATAGGCTCTGAATTGATACACATCGTAACTATTCAGACCCCCATTCGTAAAACCGCTGCTATACGCAGCTTAAGTTTTACTCATGTGATTACTTCGCCATATAAATTATGCCAAATGTCCTTACGAATGCACGCATTCGACGTCCATATTGTCATAATTTGCATGGCTCTGAATAGTTACTACACATCAATGAATAATTGCAGATAAATTGTTGCAGATTCCCTTTGCCACTTCCGGCTTATTCATGGAATATACATGAATATGGTTCACACCGTTTGCAATCAGATCAATGATCTGATCGGTTGCATAGGCAATGCCGGCCTGCTGCATCGCTGCCGGATTGTCTCCAAAACAGTCTACAATACTGCGGAACCGCTCCGGTACATTACATCCGGAAAGCCGTACTGCATTGGCAACCTGATTGGCTCTTGTGATCGGCATGATTCCCGGAATGACGGGAACCAGAATTCCTGCTTCCCGTGCTTTATATAAGAAATTATAAAAAATATTGTTATCAAAAAACATCTGAGTCGTCAGGAACTCACACCCTGCATCCACTTTCTTCTTAAGGTTTAAAATGTCTTCCTTCTTCGTTGCCGCATCAGGATGTCCTTCCGGATAGCACGCTCCACCCACACAGAAATCTCCATATTCCCGGATCGTTTCCACAAGCTCGGAGGCATGATGATAATCCACATAAGGATCTCCCTCAAAGTCCTTCGGCCGGTCTCCGCGAAGCGCCAGAATGTTCTCAATGCCGGCTTCCTTCATCTGTCCAAGTGCCGCATGAATATCTGCCTTTGTGGCTCCGACACAGGTCAGATGGGCAATCGTTGTCACCTGCTGTTCCTTCTGGATTTTCTCTGCAATTTTAATGGTATATCCTCTGGTGCTTCCACCTGCTCCATAGGTCACACTCATATAGCTTGGCTTTAAGGCTGCCACACCGAGCGCTGCCTTTTCCACCGCTTCATAGTTCGTGGTTGTTTTCGGTGGGAACACCTCAAACGATACGGTAATTTCTTCTTTTTCAAATATGGATGTGATTTTCATTACTTTACCTCTTCATGTTTGTGTATTCAGAATCATCATTATAGCATGGATTCATAAAATCTGCCACACTTCAATTACCGTTCATCCGTTGCAATCCGGTAATCAACCCTCTCCCCTACATGATACTTCCGGTAATACCCTTCCTCCAACGGGATCCAGAGCCGTTCATAATTCGGATATCTCTCGCCTTCCCTCTTGATCAGCCGCTCCTTCTGTGTTTCCCTGCGGCATGTCAGAAATACGGTCAGATCATAAAACGATAAAAGCTCCGGATAATGGGAATAGCTTCCTTCCACTATGGTAAGCGGCTGACCGGTAATCTCTACAGGAGGCAGCAGCCGCTTTTCCCGGCAGCTATAGGGCCCATATTGTACCGCCTCTCCCTTTTTCGCAGGCTGCAGTACGGTTTTGATCATCCGTTCAAAGTCCATATTGGCACAGGGAATCTTTTCCCACCCTGCCACTCTTTGTTCTACCGGAAGATAAAAATCATCCATATGAAAGACCCGTGCAGGGAACCGCCCGGCAAGCAGATTGGAAAGCGTGGTCTTCCCGCCTGCACACCGGCCGTCAATTCCGATGATACACCTTGAGTTTTCTTTCAATAATTCTTCTAAATCTGAAATCAGCTGATCGTACTGCATCTTATCTCCTTAAAATCCCTTTAACTATTCAGAACCCCTTTAAAGAAAGTCTTTGCGTAAACTCTCAAACCGTGATATAACAGTAAACGGAATCAATAAGCAAAGGATAACACACATCATGAACACAACAACAAAAAAAATTTTTATGGAAGGAATGCGTGACGGTCTTCCGATCGGACTTGGCTACTTCGCCGTGTCCTTTTCCCTTGGCATCGTTGCCCGAAATGCCGGCCTGAATGCCTTTCAGGGATTCCTGGCCAGCCTGTTGACCAACGCATCTGCCGGAGAATATGCCATCTTTACCTTAATTGCTGCGAATGCGACCTATTTTGAGGTTGCCATTATGACACTGATTACGAATGCCCGGTATCTGCTTATGAGCTGTGCATTAAGTCAGCGTTTCTCTCCGGATACCGGAATCGGACACCGCCTGCTCCTTGGATACGATGTTACCGATGAGCTGTTTGGAATTACCATTGCCCGTCCAGGAATGATCAATCCCTTTTATACCTACGGTGCCATGTGCCTGGCCATTCCCGGATGGTCCATCGGGACTGCCCTCGGTGTTATTGCCGGTAATATCCTTCCGTTCCGTGTTGTCAGTGCCTTAAGCGTTGCTCTTTACGGAATGTTTATCGCCATTATCATTCCTCCGGTCCGTACTGAAATCAGGAATATGATTTCTTTATCTTCCATAAAGAAAACCTTTAAGGACAAGCTTCCGGTATTCTACCGGGAATCCCCGGTTACTGCTGCGATCCTCATCAGCTTCCTTACAAGCTACCTGTTTAACCGGCTTCCATGCTTTGACAAAATCAGCAGCGGTAATAAGACCATCCTGCTTACGATCGTCATTTCATCGGTAATTGCACTGCTTCACCCTGTCAAAAATAACCTGGAGGATCCTGATGATGAATCATAATATATATATTTACATTGCCATTATGGCACTTGTTTCTTTCTGTATCCGTGTACTGCCACTGACACTGATCCGTAAACAGATTAAAAGTCAGTTCCTGCAGTCTTTCCTTTATTATGTTCCATATGTAACACTTGCCGTAATGACATTTCCTGCCATCGTAGATGCAACCCAGTCCCCTGCTGCAGGCGCCTTAGCCCTCGCTGCAGGTATCGTGGCTGCCCTGTGTGGCGCCGGTCTTTTCCCGGTATCCATCATCTGCTGTGTTGTCGTTTTTGTCATTGAATTCTTTCTGGTGCATTAATATCATTTCATGTAATTCATAAATACCTGATACTCAAAAATGATCTACTGGATCATTTTGGGGTATGCATGGTAACAAAAAATCCATTCAGTAAAGAATCCTGCTCTTACTGAATGGATTTTATTCTGGTCAAAAATCTTTACTGAATCGGATTTTTATAAAATTCCTTAATTTCTGTATAGCCATCCCTGGCAAGCTGTTCCTTCTGGAACTTCTTATTCTTATTCATCCGGACAACCAGAATCTGTTTACCGTTCTTACGCTCCTCCTGGGCCTTCGCAATAACTTCACAAAGCCGGTCGGAGGGAAGCCCCTTCTCCAGTAAATAAGCGGTTCTCTCAGGTGCTCCTGGCACTTTAAAGCCACTCTCCATCAAAAGCAGAATAATACGTTCAAATCCGATGGAAAATCCACATGCCGGAACATCGTTTCCGGTAAACTTTCCGACCATCTTGTCATATCTTCCACCACCACCGCAGCTTCCGCCGAATTCCGGCATTGCAATTTCAAAAATTGTTCCGGTGTAATAAGACATACCACGTACCAGTGTCGGATCAAATACCATTTCAAACTCTGCTTCTTTGGTTACAGATACACTCTCAATGATCTCGGAAAGGCTCTGCTTTACTCCTTCCTCCAAGAAGTCACCTAAAGCATCTGCAAGGTACTGTAACCCGTTTTCTGCCTCTTCCATATTCTTAAAAAGACTTAAGTAACGTTCCACTGCTTCCTCTGCAAATCCGTTCTCCAAAAGCTCTTCTTTGACGCCGTCAAGTCCGATCTTGTCCATCTTATCCAAGGTAATGAACACACTGTCATAGGACTCCTCCGGGAAACCGCTGTAAGCAGCCATTGCCTTCAGGATTCTTCTTTCATTAATCCGGATCTGGAAATTCTTAAATCCAAGTCTTCCCAGCGTGGTTGTCGTTGCCAGAATCAGCTCGATTTCGGCAAGATTGGAAGGCTCTCCCAAAATATCTATATCGCACTGCATGAACTGGCGATAGCGGCCTCTCTGCGGACGATCTGCACGCCATACATTTCCCATCTGCAAAGCTTTAAAGGGACTGGGCAGTTCGTTGGCATGATTGGAATAATAACGAACCAGGGGCACCGTTAAATCATAACGCAGGCCCCCATCGACAAGATCCTGCTCACTCTGTGCGGTCTCGAGCTTTAGCTTCTCTCCTCTTTTTAAAATCTTAAAGATCAGCTTCTCGTTCTCGCCTCCCTGTTTATTCGTCAGGTTCTCAATATTCTCCACACAGGGAGTTTCAATTGAGGTAAAGCCAAACTTTCCGTATGTCTCCTTAATTACTCCAATTACATAATCCCGAATCACCATTTCCTCGGGCAGAATATCCTTCATGCCGGTCACCGGCTTCTTGCTCAATGCCATAACAGCCTCGTCCTTTCTCTTGTATGATAATTCCTTTGCATAATAACACGAATCTCTTGCAATTTTACACTTTTTCCGGTTATAATGCAACTGTATTTGTTCTGAATAGTTTCTGTATCTACACGAAGGAGGAGTAGTTTTATGTCATTTGAATACATTCGTAAATTACCAACACCCGATGAAATCCGTGAGGAATTTCCCTTTCCTGCCCATCTCACCGATCTGAAGAAGAAACGGGATGAGGAAATCCGTAAGGTACTCACCGGTGAAAGTAATAAATTTTTAGTGATCATCGGCCCCTGTTCCGCAGACAATGAAGATTCCGTATGCGATTATGTGAGCCGCTTAGCCCGGATCAATGAGGACGTTAAGGACCGTCTGATTCTGATTCCCCGTATTTATACCAATAAGCCCCGTACCACAGGTGAGGGCTACAAGGGGATCGTGCATCAGCCGAATCCTGAACAGAAACCGGATTTCTTATCAGGTCTTATCGCCATGAGAAAGATGCACATCCGTGCGGTGGAAGAATCCGGATTAACCGCAGCTGATGAGATGCTTTATCCGGAAAACTGGGGGTATGTCTCTGATCTGCTCTCCTACGTTGCCATCGGTGCACGTTCCGTAGAGGATCAGCAGCACCGTATCGTCGTAAGTGGATTTGATATTCCTGCCGGAATGAAGAATCCGACAAGCGGAAACCTGACCGTCATGCTCAATTCCGTATATGCTTCCCAGCACCCCCACTCCTTCATCTATCGCGGCTATGAAGTGAAGACCAACGGTAACGAGCTTGCACATACCGTTCTGCGTGGTGCAACCAACAAGCATGGAGAAAGCACCCCGAACTACCACTACGAGGACTTAAATCTCTTACTGAACCTCTATGAGGCCCGTGACCTCAAAAACCCGGCAGCCATTATTGATACCAATCATAATAACTCCGGTAAAAAATTTGAGCAGCAGATCCGTATCGTAAAGGAAGTTATGCACAGCCGTAAATTAAGTCCTGATATTCATAAGCTGGTAAAGGGTGTCATGATTGAAAGCTATATTGAAGCAGGCTGTCAGAAGATCGGCGAAGGCATTTATGGAAAATCCATTACCGATCCCTGCCTCGGATGGGAAGACTCCAGAAGACTCATTTATGACATTGCAGATACCTGCTGTCTGTAACTATTCTGAATAGTTCTTAATAGATACACTAAATTCAAAAAGGAGCTCTCCTGCA
>QWCY01000298.1_pt1 | contig 95286 bp, 72 predicted proteins | sample 1972631 | NCBI WGS metagenome assembly QWCY01 (sample SAMN09866696, study PRJNA288562) | Human gut metagenome isolate pre1_stool, whole genome shotgun sequencing... | isolation source: gut | host: Homo sapiens | place: USA: California
AGCGCAGATCTGACAGATCTCATCAAAGTGCTCGTAGAGGAAGCTCTCACGCTTGTGCGTCGTACACCAGTTCGCCATAATAGCACCGCCACGAGAGACGATACCGGTGAGGCGCTTCATCGTCAGCGGGATGAACTGCCAGCGCAAGCCGGCATGGATGGTGAAGTAGTCGACACCCTGCTCCGCCTGCTCGATGAGCGTGTCGCGGTAGAGCTCCCAGGTGAGCTTGTCCGCCTGTCCCTTGACCTTTTCCAAAGCTTGGTATAGAGGCACGGTGCCTACAGGTACTGGCGAATTGCGAATGATCCACTCTCTCGTTTCGTGAATGTTGCGCCCCGTGGAGAGGTCCATAATGGTGTCAGCACCCCAGCGGATAGCCCAGACCGCCTTCTCGACTTCCTCCTGGATAGAGGAGGTGATGGGTGAGTTACCAATGTTGGCGTTGATCTTGACGAGGAAGTTGCGCCCGATGATCATCGGCTCGCTCTCGGGGTGGTTGATATTGTTGGGGAGGATAGCTCGTCCAGCAGCAATCTCGTCACGGACGAACTCTGGGGTGATACGCTCAGGAATATTAGCTCCAAAGCTCTCGCCTAGATGCTGCGGGTACTGCTCTCGGATCTCGTCTATGAGCTGATTCTCACGGATAGCGACATACTCCATCTCGGGGGTGATGATTCCCTGACGTGCGTAGTATAGCTGCGTGACCGGATGCTCCTCGGTGCCTACGAGTGGCTGGTCGTTGAGATGGGCAAAGCGCAGATGATCTAGCGAAGCGTCTTGTCTCCGCTTGCGACCATACTCCGAGCTCTGCTCCTTCAGTCTCGTCGTGTCGCCACGCTCCTCGATCCACTGCTGGCGTATCTTAGGTAGCCCTTGGTGCGGATCGACATGATAGTCGGGATCGGTGTAGGGACCCGAGGTGTCGTAGACTACGACTGAGCCGTTGTTGTGCCGTACACCCTCCTCATCGATGGTGTCAGAGAGTGCGATGCGACGCATCGGCACGCGAATGTCGGGGCGAGAGCCCGTGACATATATCTTAGTAGAGCCAGGGAGTGGACCCTGAGAGATGTTTAGATTGTCCGTTTGATCTTTTTGCTTCATAGAGTAAAGAGATTAAGTGTGTTTGATAAGGGTTCGCAAGAGTCAGTAGGATGCTTTATCCACCCATTGCTGCGGTAATGATCGTGACAGCATCACCCTCGCAGAGCTGGTGCGTAGGCCAGGCATCACGTGGTATGACACGGTGATTGACTGCTAGCGCCGTGTGGTCGAGCGTAGCGACGACAGGCGATACCGCCTCTAGTAGCGAGGTCCCTGCCGGCAGGTCGTGGGGAGTCTTATTGATCGTTACTTGCATAAGCCATATAAAAAGAAAAAGAGCCTACATACCTTCATCAGTCTGGTATGTAAAACTCTTAGTGTGTACTGCCCAGCCAATGAGGCTTGACAAGTAGGGTGTCCCAGTATGAGAGTCTGCACGGTCAGCGTGTCGTCGTTCTCTTTGCCTACGCCAGTATTATCTGGATCAGGTCGAGGGTCTCATCTCAGCCACCATGCAGTCGCACTGTGGCACCCCTAAGAGTCACCCACAAAGGTAGTGAAAAATATCCGAGTAGACAACCCTCGTGCAGGGAAGTCTAGGGCAATAAGTCTAGAGCAATGCGTGTCTAAGGCAGCTGCGCTTGTCTAGAAGCAAAGAGAACAAAAAGAGAGGAGCACCATACAGTGTCATACTGTGTGGTGCTCCTCGTATTTATAGCTTGTGCTAGCTAGTGACTATCGCTGGTTAAAGCGATGGTCGCCTCTGTGCTTAGCGACGGCGAAGTTGCTGTAGCTCGTTCTGCTTTAAGATCATACGAGACTGTGCCTTCTCGTACTGCTCGCTAGCTAGACGACGCATCTGAACTGCAGACTGAGTACCCGTCTCCTCGAAGATTTGAAGCATAGCTGCATCACCCTTGTCGTTGATGAAGACCTGAGCTAGAATCTTGCCAGTAGCATCTAAGCCGTATGCGTAGCCATTCTGACTATTAGCTGTGAATTGGTTTCCATATCCGTTAGCTGTGAACCACTCCTTGAGTTTAGGATCATCGAAGTCATTGGCATTCTTGATGAAGTTCACAACGCTATTGATAAATGGCTCACCACCAGAAGGTGTGGATACGTAGTACACAAGTCCGAAGTTGCTCTGAGCCATAGCAGTCTCCGTGGTTAAGAACATAAGGTTCTTTTGAGCCTCGTCACTCTCCTCAGCGTAGAACTCACGGAGACCAAGTTTTGCCTCGAACTCCTTCATCTTAGCAGCATCTCCTGTGATAAAGGTCTTGTAGTCGGGGAAGTCCTTAACATCAGGGATAACAGCGTGTGCGATAGTTATATCCTTCTTCTCGGGTACCTTGACAAACTCAATTTGCATTGTTGCGCCATAACCATCCTTTCTTGGTAGGTCTGTTAGTCGCACAAATATATTCTTGTTGTCATCCTTTAGAGCAGCCCGGTATGGAGTACCATCGTTCATAGTGCCGTCTTCCAGATTGGTGAAGCCATACTCTGCTAGCATAGCAGTCGTCTTAGGACAATTCTCCATAGGCTCCTTAGCAACAGCAGCGATTACAAGTGCACCATTTGAAAATCCGAGACCATAGGCAACAGCTGGGATCGTTAGATTCTTATTGGCAAAGCCTGCGAACGGACCCTGTTGTCCTATCATAACATCCTCAGCCACACGTCCGACCTTCTGCTCGTGTGCGATGACCTCAGCATCTGTTATGGTGTTTTCATCACCCTCGATTTCAAACTTGAGTAGAGGAAGCTCATTACCCTGAGTGGTGGAGCCACCACCCTTCTTTGTGACAGTTACGACACACTCAGCAGAGAGCTTGCCTACAGTGGCAGTAACCTTGGCAGTTCCCTCAGCGACAGCCGTGACAAGTCCCTTGGCATCAACCGTTGCTACCTCTGGCTTGTCGCTCTTGTAGTCTACGGTAAACTTCTGATCCTTAGGTAGGACGATAGCCTTGAGCTGCTTGCTCTCCCCGACCGAGAGGCTGAGGGTGCTAGCGTCTAGCGTAATCTTGGTAGGCTCTGCGGTAGGCTCGTTCTTGTCTTTCTTACAAGAGCCAAGTCCTACTACCATTAAGAGCATGGATAAAATGACTGTTAGTTTTCTCATAGATATCAATTAGTTTGATTAGTTAGTATGCTTGTTTATCTTAAGTCTTATGAAAGGGTCAAACTCCACCGAGCAGAGCGTCTAGTGAGCTATGAGCGTCTGCCGTTGAGAACACCTTTCGCCCGCTAAGTTACGGAAATAATAATTCAAATGCAATAGTTCCTGACTACCATATTTCAGCAATCTCACGAATAACCCTGTGTTTAGCACAGGGTTATTCATTGTATCGGGCTACCCGACAGTATCTTATATGCTTATGTTTACAGACGTTGAGATGTCATAGCCTTGAGTCCTCTGATGGGGATAGGACGATACATCACTCTGTCGTACTGCTCGCTAGCTAGATGACGTGCGAGGCGAGCTGACTCAGCTGTCTCTTTGCCAAAGACTCGGAGGAATGCGCGATTACGCCCTGTGTCGATGTAGATCTCGCAGATTACCTTACCCGCAGCATCTTGGCTTATGGCTACTCCCTGCTCGACATCGTACTGATAGTTCTCGCCGAAACCATTGGCTGTGAACCACTCTTTGATCTTAGGATCGGAGAGATCCTCCCGATGCTTGATGAAGTTGACCATACAATTGACAAATCGAACGCCTCTATCGGGTGTATAGACGTAATAAGCGGTTTTGATATTTGTCTGAGACTCGAGACCATCTTTGGTGGCAAACATCAGATTGACCTCTGGCTCATCGCTGACGCCTGACCAATACTCTCGTAGCCCGAGCTGCTCCTCGGCAGCTTGGATCTTGGCGACATCTCCAGTCATAAATGCTGCATAGTCGGGGAAGTCCTTGACTGCTGGTAGGATGGGGTGGTCGGTATCGATCTCCTTCTCCTGCTCTTTTCTTATGAATGCGATCGATAGGATAGACTGTGTCTCGGATATAGGCTCATCGTAGAGCTGCACGCTGATGGAGGAGTCATCGTTTTTCTTACCGACCTTAGCTGGGGCACCACCCTGAAACTGCTCGTCCTTTAGATTCGTAAAGCCGTACTCGGCTAGCATAGCGAGTGTCTTAGGACAGTCTGCTAGAGACTCCTTGCTCAAAGCTAGGATAGCATCCTCGCCATCCTCCGTGGCTAGTCGGTAAGCCACAGCCGTGATCGTCAGATCGGTATTGACAAAACTGGTGGTAATCTTGATAGGCTGACCGAAATTATCTGTTCCGATCGTTATAGGCTTAGAGACACGACCTAGCTGCGCCTCGTGGTCAAGGATCTCTGGATCAGTGATCATACCATCGCCAAAGCTATACTCAGGCTGGAAGTTTAGAATGGGGAGTTCATTGAGTCCTTGAGGGGTCTTGCCACCGCCATTGTCCGTTACGGTGACTGCCACCTGCGCCTTCTGACCAGCAGCGGCTAGGGAGATGGTGGCACTACCCGCAGCGACAGCCGTGACGAGTCCCTGAGCATCGACAGTAGCGACCTCGTCCTTGTCACTTATGAAGGTGACGGGCGTGTCGGCTGGTGTGACTGTGTAATCTATCTGTGCGGTCTGACCCTTTTGGATAGTTAGTGTGGGGGTACGTAGCTCTAGTGTTATGGTCGGAGCAGAGTTTGATACTGTCACGACGCACTGCTCTGTGAGACTGCCCACTCGGGCGGTGATACGAGCCGTACCCTCAGCAACGGCCTGGACGACTCCCTGAGCATCGACCGTGGCTACCTGCTCATTGTCACTGGTGAAGGTGACGGTAAAGGTCCGATCCTTAGGCTCTACAGTTGCTGTGAGCTGTGTCGTCTCGCCTACCTGGAGCGTGACTGCTGTGGGTGACAGCGTCATACTGACAGGCTCGATGGGGAGCGGATTGATAGGATCATCGTCACAAGACGCAAGTCCTAAGACTAATAGACCTGCGAATAAAAAGGCTGATAGTTTTCGCATAACACTATTGATGTTGGTTAGTATGTTGCTTAAGAGGAATAAGATTTCTGTATCGTTAGGGTTTTGGAACCTATCTGCGGTCTAAGTTAAGAAAATAGTAATTCAAAAGCAAGTACTGCTAACATCTCTTGGTGCTGATGGATACAAAAAAAAACTGTTGCATAAAGGCTAATCGCTGTGTTGCTTTCGGGATTCGGCTTTGGTCATATACGGATGTATGCTCCCTTCAGACCTCACCCTCAGCGCCTTGCGCTTCATCCTTTCTGCAAAGTCTAGACAATCTTGCAAGCAAGATTGTGAGACTGTTGACTTTTCACTCTGACTATTGGTTAGGATGCTTCCTGTCGGTGTGTACTAGCTGAGGTCGATAGCGTAGTACTTCATAGAGCCACCAGGGTAGAAGCCTTTGACTAGTATCGCTTTGTCACCCAGGCGGGTCTTCTGAGCAGCGTCGACCAGCTTGCGTGCAGCAGAGACCGAGCGTACCGGCTTATTATTGATCGAGAGGATGATAAAGCCCTCCTTGATGCCAGCCTCTTGAAGCTTGCCTTTGCCCACCTTGACAACCTCTAGGCCATAGCTGATGCCTTGCTTGCGTAGTTGATCGCCCGAGATTTCTCGTAGAGAGGCTCCGAGGAGGCTGTTGCTGTCTCTCTTGATCAGCTCGGTACTGCCCTCATCGTTTTTGAGCGTTACCTTGAAGTCTCGCTTAGCGCCCTTGCGGTCTACGGTGACGACGATGGTGTCTCCTGGACGACAACGACCGATGCGCTCCTGTAGCTCGCCCATCTCGGTGATTTTGTTGCCATCGATGGCTACGATGACGTCACCCTCCTCGATGCCAGCAGCGTAGGCTGCGCTGACCTCTGAGAACTCGTTGACGTAGACCCCCTGAGAAACCTTGAGGTTTTTCTCCTTTTTGATCTCCTCATTGACCGTTCCTCCGACGATGCCTAGGACGGCACGCTGTACGGAGCCATACTTCTTGAGGTCGCTGACCACTTTGGCTGCCGTATTGATAGGAACAGCAAAGGAGTAACCTGAGTAATTGCCTGTCTCGGAGAAGATCATCGTGTTAATGCCGATGAGTCGACCCTGAGCATCTACGAGGGCACCACCACTGTTACCACGGTTCACAGCAGCGTCTGTCTGTATGTAGCGAGCTATTTTTGCTGTCCCCTGAGGGCCCTCGACAGCGGTGCTACGAGCCTTGGCACTGATGATACCCGCTGTGACGGTGCCAGTCAGATTGAAGGGGTTGCCCACGGCAAGTACCCACTCACCGAGCTTGATCTTGTCACTATCGCCAAAGGGGATGGTGGGCAGATCCTTAGCGTCGACCTTGAGCAGTGCTATGTCCACAGTGGGGTCTGCCCCGATGAGCTTAGCCTCAAAGGTGCGGCTATCGTCGAGCGATACGGAGATGCTCTTAGCGCCCTCGACTACGTGATTATTGGTAATAATGTAGCCATCGGTGCTGATGATGACACCAGAGCCGAAGCTGGTGACGGTGCGTGACTGCGGACGGTCGAAGCCTCGTCCCCCGCCAAAGAAAAACTCGAAGGGATCTATATAATCGATGGTCTGCTCGCCCTCGACCTTGATATGTACGACAGCTTGTACTGCTAGCTCAGCTGCGGGTGAGAGGTCGGGTGCATTGCCTACGGTGCGACTAGAGGTGAGCTCGTAGTCAGACTGCAAGAAGCCGTAGTCGTTTTCTGAGCTGGGGTAGTTGCCCTGGCTTAGGGTAGAGTAGGAGGAGTCGTCTGCTGATGTGGCGTTACCTAGGGTGGCACGTACTACCCCCCACGAGACGAAACCGCTGACGAGGGCTATGCCTAGCGTCAGAAGTGTGTATTTGAGGTATTTGTTCATAGTATGGAAGGTTATATCTTCTTGCTAATAGATTGATTTTACGGATAGCCTCGGGAGCTGATGAAGTGGGCTTACTATCACCTATACTCGAGAGGTACTGTATTCATTAGACGATTGAAGTGGCGAAATGTTGCATTAGCAAGCTATCGAGTACAAGCTTTACCGAAGATGTCAGGCTAATTCCTATGATGAAGTGCTGGTGAAAAGTAGCTCTCCACGTGGAAATTCGCAAGTCTCCACGTGGCAAATGAAAAATGCCCACGTAGGCGAGAAATAAAACTTCGGAGGAATCAAATGAAACTTCGGAGGAAATGATCCTCCCCTACGTGGAGAATGAAAAATAGCCACGTGGCAATCTAACGTTTCCCACGTGGCTATGCTGCTTTATAGTCTCAATTGACTAGAATCTGTCAGTCGGTGTTTTTTTTACATTGCTGTCCGATAAAAGTTTTTCGGCGAAAGAAAAGCTTCCTATTTCATCGGACAGCCGAGTTCCCAGCTTGTCAGATCTCTGATGATAGCAGAGAGTCCATCAAATGTGTCTATTATAAATGATTTCTCCCTACTATAGAGCTAATCAGACGGTGAAAAGGATGTCTATCTTTATCGGACAGCCGATTTACTCGCTGAAAAACATTTGCTTAGGAGGCGACACTGTTGAAAAACCAGTGATATTTGAAGGTCAAGAAGACGTTTTGCTCAAAAGGGGGGGGCTTGGAAAGCAAAATCAGAAAGCTCAACCGCTTCAATTCAGCGATTGAGCCCCCTCGGTATACCCTTTCTGACTTTTATCGTACAGCAATGTTTTTTTTAGCACCTCAGGATAAGAGTTCGCCTGAAATGAGAAGACGCACACCCGCTTGGCTACAGGTGTGCGTCTACGATATATTATGGTAGCGTCTCTAGAGGCGCTTATCTGTCTAGAGTCTTACCAAAAGCGGTAACGTGTGTCCTCGACAGGAGTCTTTATGACGAGCTCTTGCATAGCTCTGTATGCCATCTGCTGTCCGTAGGAGCGACGCTTCTGAGCTGTAGCCGCTGGAGAGGGCTTCGTGACAGTAGCATCTACGTTCTCCGAGATAGGCTGGACGACAACCACCTCCGTGCCTGCACGGAATGGTGCTGAGAGCTGACCGACAGCCGTCGTCATAGCCTTGCCCACGAGTGCTGAGGGCGTATTGGGTGCAGTGACGTAGCTGATGTTGTAGAGCGTGTCTACGCTAGACTGCATCTCAGTAGCATAGCTGTTTAGGCTCTTGAGCTGCTTGCCTGCGAGGTTGGTGGCGAGCTGGTCACCACGCTGCTCCATCAAGACGATATCACGTACTCGATCTGCTACCTGCTCGAAGGGCTGGAAGCCTGCGGGGTACTTCGTCTCAACTTGTGCTACGACTAGGTAGTCGTTTTCGCCACAGCGGAAGAGCTTGTCAGATGCTGTGCCAGCCTTAGAGCGTAGCGCCCAGCTGATGACCTCACGAGAGTTGGGGATCGAGGCAAGAGCTGCTGAGGTGCTATTGACATACTCGCCACGGACCACCGATAGACCAGCAGCCTGAGCGTCTTCCATCATCTCGTCAAACTTCTTGTCGCTCGTGAAGATCTCGTTGATCTTAGCTTGCTCCTTACGGAAGGTCTCCTCAGAGAAGTTGATGGGGACCGTGAGCTGTGCGATCTTGTAGTGATTGACAGACGCTGTGGGTGCTGTCCTACGAACGAGTAGCGTAGCTCCTGGTCTCTCCATCTTGACAAACTGGTTGATAGGTGTCTTGGTCAGTGTGTCTAGCCCCATACCGAAGAGCTCAGCCTCGGTAAAGGTGCTGTCGGGCATACCTGTGTAGCTATCCTGATTGATGAGATAACCACCATTTGCCTTAACCTGCTCATCCATAGAGTAGGTGGCTACGATCTGAGCGAGCGTGGCGGATCCACTCTGTATGGCTGCGATCAAGCTATCAGCCTTTAGCGCATTGGTCGTGTCGAGCGGGATCAGATTGACCTTTACCTCTTCGGGAGCTTGCTTGCGGTCGATGAGCTTGATGAGTGTGTAGCTGTCGTTGACGATGACAGGCTCATTGACACTACCTATGGCACCCTCGCGGAGCATCGTCATAGCGTTGGGTATGGTAGAGAGGTACTGCTCTAGCTCCTTGTCTGTGAAGTAGGTCTCGTAGGCGTTGCCGTTGTCATAGTTGCGCACCACCTTAGCGGGCGTTGTCGTGGCTAGTAGCTGGAGGCGAGCGGTGTCTACCTCAGCCTTGGCAGCTGCATAGTCAGCCTCGCTAGGACGTACTAAGATGCTGTAGTAATTGATCTTAGCCTGCTCGAAGGGGAAGGCATATAGCTGCTTGTGGCTATCGTAGTAAGCCTGTACCTGCTGGTCTGTTACTGTGACCTGGTCATTGGGCAGGATGGTACTCGGTGTGCGTACGACAGCAACGGTACGTGTGCCGAGACCTGTGGTGTACTTCTCATCAAGTGAGTTGATGGCATAGCTACGGGTGAGCAGTGCGTTGACCTTCTCAGAGAGTCGCTGCGTGCGGATCTGCTTCTCTGTCTCTAGCCACTGATTGCGTACAGAGATCATCATGCTTTGCTGCTCTGCTGGGAGGCTCTGTATCTTGTTCATATCGAGCTCACTCATGATGCTACGGATCTGCTCAGGATCGCCCATATCTACTCCAAACTGTGAGAAGAACTGTGTCGCCCACTGTGACGTGGGTAGTCCCTCACCAAAGATGAGTGCAGAGACCTCTGCTGGTGTGACACGTAGTCCGAGTGCTTTAGCCTCCTGCTCTAAGACGTAGTCGGCTATGAGCTCTTGAGCTAGCTGGTTGCTGATCTGTACACGATCTTGATCCGTTAGCTTGCCTTGGCGCTGACGCTCGTACGGCTCTGTGCGCTGGGTGAGAAGCTGCTGGTACTCGTCGTACTTGACCTTTTTGCCGTCAATCTTGAGAGCGACCATCTTGTTGTCCTGAAGCAGTGACGAGCCTGATCGTAGTCCATCACCGATGATAAATGCTAAGAGTGCGACACCTACTACGATGATGAGCAGGCCGGCACGATTTCTGATTTTCTGTAGCGTAGCCATTATATAGTACTATCTGTTTTTCTTCTTCTCTTGGAGTCTTGCTTTCCGACTACCCCTTGTCAGGGTAGAATAAGGAGTAAAAGCTATCTAGGTGGCAAAGGTAGTTAAATTTCAGTTATCAGAGGTCTTTCCACATCTTCACAAGTTCTATACGGGTGTCTGTCGACTTGATAATATCCCACTGCTCATTGGCGTCGTCTATCTCTAGTCGTCCGCTGAAGGTGTAGGATCCGTCTGCGTTTTGCTTAGAGACGATTTTGTTTTGATCATGCTCGTCTTCGATGTCGCCGAAGATCTCCTCGACGAGATCCTCGAGGGTGATAAGCCCTGAGGTGCCTCCCAGCTCGTCGATAACGATGGCGATGGACTTCTTGCGCTGCATGAGGATGCCCATAAGCTTCTGCCCATTCATACTCTCAGGGACGAAGACAGCGGTGCGTACACGAGCCTGCCAGTCAGGTCCTTTGAACATCTCGGCTGAGTGAATGTAGCCTAGGACATTGTCAATGTTTTCTCTATAAACGATGATCTTGGTCAGCCCTGTAGAGATAAAAAGTGAGGTGAGCGTCTCAGCATCTGTGCCGATCTCACAAGAGACAATCTCGTTGCGCGGGATCATACAGTCTCGCACCTGTGTGGTGGAGAAGTCGATGGCGTTTTGAATGATCTTGACTTCTGTGTCGAGGTCGCTCGAACCCTCTCCGCTTTGGCTCATATTGAGGTAGTTGTCTAGGTCTAGAGTTGTGAGCTTGGGGTGCTCCTCAGTGTCTGGCATAGCGTCTTTGGGGAGTAGCAGCATGAAGAGCTTCGAGAGTCCTATGGAGAAGAGCGTGATCGGGTAGAGGAGTATGTGAAAGAACCCCGATGGCAGCGCTTTGCGATACATCTGCTGGTTGGGATTCATACGATTGCGCGTTTTGGGCAGATACTCACCGAAGATAACGATGATAAAGGTCGAGATAAGCGAATTGACCGTGATCTGAAAAACCGCATTGCTACTAATGGGAGCAAGGAGCGGGGCAAAGAGCTTCGTCATGACCATTCCGTAGATGACCAGTACGATGTTGTTGCCTACGAGTAGGGTGGTGATGAAGCGGTCGGGACGGCGATAGAGCATCGAGAGCGTACGCCCGATGATTCCCCCTCGCTTAGAGTCGAGCTTGAGACGCAAGCGATCTGCCGAGAGGTAGGCGATCTCAGTCCCCGAGAAGAATCCCGAGAGGAGTAAGAGCAGGACTATGTAGATCAGTAGCCAAATCGTGTCAGCCATATAGTAGGTGCTTCATACGTTTGCAAAGATAGTAGAAATATACTGATCACTACCTTCTATTCGCTCATTTCGGGGTCGTCCTCTACGAGCATCTGACCGCTGCTCCCGTGGAAGGTGTAGCGAGTGAATTGCTCGTCGCTCTCGAAGTTGCACCCCTTGATCTTTCGCTCTGGAGTATCTATCCAGACACTGTCTTGGGTATAGATACGCTTCTCCTCTTGATCCCAGTAGAGGAGGTGTGAGTAAAAGCGTGAGCCAGCACGGTTGCGTACGTTGACCTCTCCGTGTAGCTCCCATAGCTTACGATCTGTCCAGTAGAAAGCGGAGTCAGCCTCTACGAAGACGGTCGTACTGTCTCGCTCGTCAAACTGCTCTGTGTAGAGCCCATGAGGAAAGTACCAATGAGCCTCTCGGCCCACTTTGTCGTTACTATTGTACACGTACCACTCTGGCGTAATCAGTCTGTACTGCGTGATACCTGAGTCTGCAACGAGAGCTCGCACATCGCGGGTGTACATCGAGTAGGCGGTCTCTGGATCTAGCCCTACGTCAGAGAGTGGTGGTGGATCCTTGCGCTGACAACTAGTCACAACGAGGAGAGCCACAGCGAGTAAGCTGGAGCTGAGTAAGAGCATCTGTCGGCTCTGGCGCTTGTGTCTTGTCATCTGAGAGTAAAAAGCTAACGGGTCAGCTCGCTTAGCGGACATACGTCTCACTAGCTGGCTGACCCGTTTGTATACATAAGGTCTACTTAGGTAGATCCATTGTCCTATGCACTCTTAGCGAATGCGTGTAGACTCACCGATCCAGCCTCCTACGTAGAAGGAGTCACCCGAGTTGAGGTCTGGGTGGAAGAAGATATCTTGCTGAGAGGGTAGATAGCCTGAGTATTGGCTAATCAGTCTGCCAGCCTCTCCAGAGACGCTACTATCTATGCTACGAGCTTTCTGTAGCTTGTCGATAGCTAGTCCATATACGAGACGCTGCTTGACAGGATCATCTGGGAAGATGCTCTTAGCAGAGGCTGCGTACATCTGAGCGATCAGAATGAGCGGAGCGCCGAAAGAAGGATTGGCCGCCATAGCCTTGTTGCAGTACTGTCTTGCCGAAGCGTAGCTACGAGCCTTCATATCGATGACTCCGAGCGTGTAGTATGCAGTCGCTTGGAGACGCTTGTCAGAGGTGAGTGAGATTGCATCGTTGAGGTATTGCTTAGCTTGGCTCATCTGCCCCTTGTCGATACACTCAGAGGCTAGACCCATAGCAGCAGCAGCCGTTGGCTTGATGTTGTATAGGTAGCGGCTTGCGGTAGCGTACAGAGGGCTGTTCTCGCACTTAGCATAGCGAAACATATCGAGCATCGCCTGGAGATACTTGATGTTGTCCTTGTTCTTCTCCAGTCCATCACCATAGATCTTGATCAGCATATCGCAGTCAGCTAGACCGCTAGTAGCGAATAGCTCATCGAGCTGTCCCTTGAGCGCTTGTATGTTTTGTAGCTTGACCGTGTCACCAGCTTCAGTGAGGGCATCGACATCGTTCTGTAGGATACCATTACCCGTCATATAGTCATCGACATAGCGCTCGTGCCAGTCTGGGTTGCCGATCGCCTTATTCATTGAGGCGAAGACAAAGAAGTAGACCAGCTGGCTCTCGGTCTCCTCGCCCATCTCGTCCACGACAGGCTTGGCCCAGTCGTAGATCTTGTCGTAGCTAGCCTTGTCACCATAGAGGCGCAGGTAGTCGTTGATCTTAGCGGTGGTTATGTAGTCCTTACCATACTTAGGGTCGTCGCCAAAGTACTGGATACGCATATCGTATAGCTTGAGAAGCTTCTCGATAGCGTCTTGACGAGCAGCATCATCTTCGGCGGTCTCGATCTTCCAGTTCATAATCTGCACTCCGTAGAGGTAGATGTTCTTTGTCGAAGCAGGACACTTCTCTAGAGCCTCCAGCCAAAAGGGGTAGGCCTCCTTAAAGTTATTCCCCTTGACATAAGAGGTGAAGAGGCTAATGTTTTGTCGGCACTGAATGCTGTCATCCCCAGAGCCAAAAGGAGTACCCGTCTCCACGCCAGTCTGCGCCCCGAGCGTTAGCGAGGTCGCTAGGAGGGCTAGTACAGGGGTTAGTAGATTCTTCAGTTTCATCATTATCGGTATGTACAAAAGGTTTTTAATCAAGTTTGATGGGCTTGAACCATGCTTCGTTAAAGCGTAGTGCTACACCCAGCGTCAGATAGTGCTCTGCGAGTCCCGTACGACTAGAGGGACGTAGGTAGGAGTATCCGAGCGTTACGTCTACATGTGATCTCTTGTCGATGAGAGGTAGTCCGAATCCCAGATTAGCTCCTATCTGGTAGTAGGAGTTGTAGCCCCCTAGGCTGTTGGGGATACGTAGATACGCATTCTCACCTTGCAGACCAGCACGATAAGCTATACGCTGTCCGTAGTGTGAGGAGCGGTCGTTCGGTATCCACGACACACCTAAAGCCACTTGCCACTGGTCTACCCCCTGGTAGTCTAGTGCTTGGTTATTGGCTAGAGCTTCGCCCCATCTGCTATATTTGACATCCGCACCAGCGATAAGTTTATTCTCTATTTGATATGCTATACCAGCGCTCGCCACGTGTGGACGGGCAAAGAGCGACTTACTAGAAATCGTGTCAGCATGGATGACCTGAGCCCCTTTACCTGTTATAGATTCCGTTTGGAGGGATAGTTGTCGGCTCCACATCGGCAGTTTCGGCTCGTAAGTGAAGCCTATATTAATTTGGTGTCCCTCAGCAGAGAGCGGTATGATCCCCTGCGATCCGATGCGTACTCCTACAGAGCGTATTCGGAGGTTGTCGAGGAAGGTTGGGTTGAGACTCTCCTGAATATCGTATGTAATGCGACGCTCATGCTGTAGATTGCCAAAAAGGTAGGAAGCGTTGACACCAAGCGACCAGTAAGGTAAGACCTTCCATGCGAAGCCTAGGTAGACCTCCTGTAGGTTGCCCTGCCCCTTGTAAGCGTGTGCAGCGTAGTGATCCTTGACACCTGGTACAGGGACACGTGTGCCATAGCGATAGCCGACGGTCGAGTAGGGGACGAGTCCAGCACTGGCTGCAAAGTGCTTGCCGAGGGGAATCAATGCCGTAGCGTAGTCAAAGTTGCCCACCATACGTGTGTCCCTCTTTCCATCCTCAGCGAGCATATTCATCCCCGTAGAGAGTCCGAAGTCAAAGATGAAAGTCATCGAGTCAACTGCCGTATAGGAAGCTGGGTTGGCTGGGTTGACAATCATATTGTCTCGTATAGCAGTAGTTAGTCCGCCCATCCCTCTGAGGGCATGGGGTGTCTGCTTATCTAGTCTGCCTAGGCCGAAGCGACTATAGGGAGACTCAGTAGTATTACTCTGAGCGGAGAGAGCGACTGGAGTCAAGAAGGTAGTCGCTAGGAGCGTCAGTATGGTAGTGATGCGTGCTATGTGTCGAGACATATATGCTATATTATAATAAGGAGTGGTATCTGTGACAAAGGCAAGTCACGGATAACTAACTGTCATAAGAACGTGCTACTTGATACCGTAGTATGTCACGTAGCCCTCGTTCCACTAAGTTTGTCTCCACAAAGGTCGGATATTTTAGCCACTTGACAAAATCCACAGCATATCCTCCCGTGATCCACACCTCTAAACTCGGGTAGTGCTTGCGTAGGGACTCTATGTAGGAGTCTATCTCGTGTACGATGCTTCGAGCCACACCGAGCCATATGGCTTGATCCGTCTGCTCACCTAGTTCTTGCTGCCATAGTTCTTGCTGCATTTGGATGCCTGACCAAGGTATGCGAGGTAGCCGAGCTGTGTAGTCGTGTAGCGCTTGTAGTCTTAGCTCAGGGCCAGGCGAAATGTTGCCACCCATATATCGTCTATTGGGTAGAAGTAGGTCGTAGGTAATAGCAGTCCCTATGTCAACGATTAGAGCAGGAGCAGATGTGAGCTGTGCTACGCCAACGACACTGGCTATACGGTCTACGCCTAGGCTTTGCCTGTCGTACTGTATCTCAGCTAGTGGCAACGAAGTCTCAGCATCGAGCGTGACAAAGAGCTGGCAGATGCTTTTGATAGCGTCAAGCCAGGGTGCTTCTCTCTTTCCCACAGAGCTGTAGATAGCGTGGAGGGGCGCAGCGGGTAGTTGGTAGCTGCGTATCAGCTCTAGTATCTGCTCGTTAGAGGGAGGCTCGGGGTAGAGTCGTGTTGGGTAGAGCTGTTCATCGGTCGCTAGTGCTATCTTGAGGCGACTATTGCCCTGATCTATGAGAAGGTATGTATATGTAGGAGACATAGTGTCATATGCTACTGCTTGGCTCACAAAGGTACGGATTTTTAGAGGTTAGAGAGTTTTCTAGTGGTGCTAGTGTTTCTAGTGCACTAGTCAACTGGGAGCTGTCGCATCGGAATTATATAGTCTCTTTTGGCTAGACTAGGCCAGCTGGGCTCTCTTATAGCACCTCAAGATAGAGATTGGCCTCCCCCTTTGAGGGGGTAAAAAGAGCTTCTATCTGCCCGCCATTTGGTTAAGTCAATAAATAATACTACTTTTGCAGTGTATTCCGTGTTCTAGATGACACTCTTGGAGTACAAGCGATACGCTAACATGCTATAAACTAATCAGAAACAAACTAGTAACAAGACAAAGTATAATTATGAAAGTAAAGCTCTTTCTGACCTCCCTCTTGTTGGGAGTAACGACTCTAACGCTGAGTGCTCAGGAGACTGTAGCACCTCAAGCTGGCACAAAGCCTGTCTACAAGACAACCTTTGAGCGTGGCACAGCAGCAGATCATTGGTTCCTTACACTACAAGGTGGTGTGGGAGCTCAGTTTCTAGAAGGCAACGAAGAGAAGCCCTTTGGAGATCGTCTTCAGATGTCTTACTCGCTCTCTTTGGGCAAGTATCACACTCCATCTTTTGCTACGCGCCTCAATCTAGTTGGAGCACAGGCTCACACCTACTATAAGGTAGGCAACGATGTGAAGAACTACGAGACTAGCTTCGTAGGGGCTCACTACGACTTCATGTTTGATATGGTCAATCACTTCAGCCGTTACAACGCTAAGCGTGTCTTCCATATCATCCCATTTGTAGGTATGGGTTACAATATGAAGTTCAACAAGTCATTTGAGGATCTTCACCACACTGCAGCTATCGACGCTGGTCTACAGCTCCAGTTCCGTCTAGGTCGTCGTGCTGATCTCGTCATCGAGGGTAAGGCCATTTACAACAACTTCAACTTTAACTACAGCAACTGTCCCAAGGCTAACGCTTGGAACCCCAACGCTTACAACGGTCTCTACGGAGCCCTCACAGGCGGTCTTAACTTCCGCATGGGTGGTGTCGAGTGGACAGAGGTTGTACCTATGGACTATGCTCTGATCAACGATCTAAACAGCCAGATCAGCTCACTACGTGCAGAGAATGCAGAGCTCAGCAAGCGTCCTGTATCTTGCCCTGAGTGCCCAGAGCAACTAGCTCAGCCTGCCAAGACTACTGAGGTTATGTCTGACAAGACGATCCTCTTTAAGTTCGACAGCTCACGCATCGACAAGAACCAGATGATCACGCTGTACAACGTCAGCGAGTATGTCAAGGAGAACAATACACCTATCCTAGTCATCGGCTATACCGATACGACAGGTGATGCTAACTACAACCTAGGTCTCTCAGAGCGTCGCGCTAAGGCTGTTACAGATGCCCTTATCAATGACTTCGGTGTATCAGCTGATATGATCACTACTCAGTGGGAGGGTGCTACGGACACGCTATTTGACACCAAGGCTTGGAACCGTGTCGTCATCATACGCTCTAAGTAAGTCGCATAGCTCACTCAAATCATCAATCTACGAATTAAACACACTAGAAATATGAAAGCAAAAGTATTTATGCTATCACTCGTTGTCGCACTGACAGCTTTCGTGGCTCAGGCTCAGGAGGCACAGGAAGTCGACAACCGCCCCGCATATAAGACGGAGTTTGAGCAAGACCCTGCGGCTCATTGGTTCATCGAGTTGCACGGAGGTGCTGCTATGCTACCTTTTGGAAACAAGGCTAATGGAGAGGCTGAGTTTGTAGACCGCATCTCACCTGTTGTCAGTCTTTCTTTCGGACGCTGGCACTCACCATACTTTGCAACCCGTCTGCGTGGTTACGCTTGGAATGTATATAGCTTTGAGAAGCCCGCTAACGAGCTTGTTCGCTATCAGAACGTCTTTGGTGCTGCTTCACTAGAGTTTATGTTTGACGTAGTCAACTACTTCGCTCCATATAGAGAGAACCGCGTCTTCCACCTCGTTCCCTTCGTTGGTCTAGGTGGTCATATGAAGTTCTACTCTGCTAACGATGAGAGTGGTGATAAGCTTGGTACGGAGAATGACTACAGTGGTCTCCTCAATGGTGGTCTCGCACTCAAGTTCCGTCTAGGCAAGCGTGTCGACCTCAACCTCGAGGGTCAGATGATGGTCTCTAAGAACAACTTCCAGGGTACTCTAACGGCTCATGATCCTGCAGACGTTACAGCTCTTGTATCAGCAGGTCTAACCTTCAAGCTCGGTTGTGTAGCCTTCCAGCCTATTACTCCTATGGATTACGACCTCGTTAACGACCTCAATGGTCAGATCAGCTCGCTACGCGCTCAGAATGCTGAGCTCAGCAAGCGTCCTGTATCTTGCCCTGAGTGCCCAGAGGCTCTAGCTCCTGCAAAGGCTGTTAGCGTTATAGAGAATGTCGTAGCCTTCCGTATTGGTAGTGCTAAGATTGACAAGAACCAGATGATCAACGTATACAACTCTGCTGAGGCTGCAAAGGCAAACGGTGGCAAGATCTACATCGTTGGCTATGCTGATGAGCAGACTGGTACAGCTCAGATCAATATGTCTCTCTCTGAGCGTCGTGCTGAGGCTGTCAAGAAGGCTCTTGTAGACAACTACGGTGTCAATCCTGACAATATCGTCATCGACTTCAAGGGTGATACTGTACAGCCATTTGCTACAAACGAGTGGAACCGCGTTGCTATCATCAACATCAAGTAAGCGACAGCAACGATAGCTACTTCTTACATCGTCTTAGCTGTACTATATGATAGATAAGGCTTGACATGTAGAGGAGCAAAAGTCTAAATATAAAGAGAGGTGGTGACCGAGTGGTTATCGCCTCTCTTTGTTTATACGTGCTATCTTGAGCAAGGGAGGCACTTGATGAGCAGTGATCGTCGTGTCAAAACGAGATGTCGCCCTATAGAGACGCACGGCTCGGACGCAGATTGAGACTGTTGCAAAAGTCAACAGTCTCAGATTGTCTGTGCGTCCGTTGCATCAAATGTTACAGCGTCTGATGGCTGGACTCGTCGTGCTGATGTACTTTGTGTAGGGGCGGACCTGCGTGTCCGCCCCACAGAGCATACTGCGCTCCGATGAGGACGGGCGGACACATAGATCCGCCCCTACAAATCGTTACACGTTCCTAATCTCTAACTTCTAACCTCAGACTCGATAGCCACGTAGGGATTTGACATTCTCCACGTAGCTATTTTTCATTCTCCACGTAGGCGAGAATCATTTCCTCGGATATATCATTTGATTCCTCCGAAGTTTTATTTCGTCCCCACGTGGGGATTTTTTCGTTCTTACGTGAAGGTTGAAAAATCTCCACGTGAGTATTCCTTTTTCCCACAAGCGTCCTGACAGATATGCGCATCGGGATTATCATCCGTAGCCTTGGATGGGTTCTGAAGCTTTGCCTAGTCGGCTACTTTTCAGTACCTTTGTCGGAGATTATGGTTAGTGGATAGGCATACCGCTCACTACACCTATGTGAGGTGTAGCGTATGTCACGCCACTCTAAGAGGGAATCAGGTGCAAGTCCTGAGCAAACCCGTTGCTGTAAAGCTCACCATAGGCTAAGGTGCCATCTAGCTAGATGAGACCACTGCCCCGCTAATGTTACTAGGGGTGGGAAGGAGACACCTTAGCGAGCTAAGCCAGAAGACCTGCCACAATCGTTGTACACATCAGCCTGCAACGTGGACTTTGCAGTACGATACGCTTCTAGCTAGGGACAGCTCATATGAGCCCCACTTTGCACTAGACGACTAGGATAGATACTCCTAGTCTATAGCTCGTTGAGCCGTAAAGCTGTAGAGTCTACCACGCAGTACTGAGACAGTATTTTGGATTATCTAGACTCTATTGATATGAGACATATCTACTTGCTTGTACTGCACACCCTCACTGGTCTACTCCTCTTAGGTGTGGCGCCACTCTCTGCGCAGGAGAGTCGCATTACGGAGGTGCTCGCTTACCACCCCGCTCCAGGACAATTTATGGGTAGCGAGGCGATGGCGAGCCAAGATGTCACCACTTATGCTGATCTTCTTCGCAAAGCGCAGAAGCGCCTTGTCGAGGAGCATACCTTCCTCTCCCTCGGAGGGTGGGGTGGGTACATTGTCGTACGCATTCAGCCTGCATTGGTCAACCAGCCTGATCAGGCGGACTTTGCCATACTGGGCAACGCTTTCATTGGCAATGCGGAGCCGGGGATCATCTATGTGAGCCAAGATGCCAATGGTAACGGACTAGCGGACGATCCGTGGTACCGCATCCGTGGCAGTGAGGACTATCGCAGCAACCTAGACTACACGATCACCTACTACAAGCCAAAAGATCCATACAACGACCCGATCGCCTGGAGCGACTCGGAGGGAGAGTCGGGACTCATACCGCGCAATAAGTACCACACGACCAATAGCTACTATCCGCTCTGGGAGGGTGATAAAGTGACCTTCACGGGTGTCCGCCTGCCTGACTGTATGAAGCTAGATCCTGCGAGTGGACAGTGGCAATCTGAGCCTTACGCTTATGGCTATGCGGATAATCATCCCAACGACTCCTCGGGCAGCCATATTGATATAGATAGTGCGGTCAATGCAGCGGGTGAGCTGGTACACCTAGATCGTATCGACTTCCTTAAGGTGCAGACGGGCGTCCACCAGCAGACTGATGTGACGGGAGAAGTGTCGACAGAGTTTTCGGGCATCAGGCCTCTCGCCCAGGGCTCCAGCATCGTTTCTCCTACGGCTACACCAGCAGTACGTCTCTCCTGTAGCGACAAGCAGCTACAGATCGAGAGTGAGGTGACTGGTACGCTATACCTATATAATATAGATGGGCAACTGATCCTAACGCATCCGCTCCCCGTGGGGCGGGCTATGGTCGCTTTGCCCGCTATGGGCGATTGCTATGTCGTACTCTTAAGCCTAGAGGGCGGAGCTATGACATCTTATCGTATATGCAGACAATAACAAACTATATATTCACTCAATTACTATGCAAAGAACAGTAACGACAACGCTCCTACTACTCTGCTGGTTACTCCTGCCACCGATCGTGTGGGGACAAGAGGACAACGAACTCTTGATGCCCACGTCGACCTATGGCAGTAACGAGCATAAGGTGGGAGACACCCCGCTGATCCTCTACGATAGTGGAGGAGTCGATGGCAATGCTCAGGCATACAAAGGAGGCAAGATTGTCTTCATACCAGAGCAAGCTGGCAAATGTATCGAGATAGAGATACAGGAGCTTGCCTTAGACAATCAAGACGAGCTTTACATCCTCGAGGGAAGTGCGTACTTTACTCAGTATGGATCTCCTAACGAGAAGGACATTATCAGGAAGTTTACCAAGGAGGATAGACCGACGCTACCCCTTAAGCTTCGCTCCAGTGACAAGTCTGGTCAGATCACGATCGGCAGCAAGACGAAAGCTAATCCAGGCGCCGGCTTTAAGATCATCGTACGCACGGTCGATCAGCCTGCGATCAAGGTTACCTCTATCCTAGAGGATAAGAGTGCTAGCCACGACCCCTACATCGGTGAGCAGTCGCTCATTGTCTCTAACCTCAAGATTACAACCGAGGGACTAGCCAAGGCTCCCCAGCTGACGGCTCTGCACTACAAGCTCAGCGAGACAAAGCCGAGCGACATCACGGCGATATACCTCTACGAGGCGAACAGCCGTAAGCCCAAACAGCTAGACGCTGACAAGCTACTCGGCAAGACGACCGAAGTCTCTGCCGAAGGTACGATCACGCTCTCTAAGGAGTACACGCTCTCTGAGCCTAACTATGATCTAGTTTTGGTCGTTGACCTCAAGAGCGACGTGGCGGTCGGTAGCCGTATCGATATCGCTACGACAAAGGTAACGACGACTTTGGGCGATCACGCCATAACGCTCCAAGAGCCTAAGACGCTCACCGTGGAGGATGCTTACGCACTCGCTAAGACTCCGAAAACCTATACCATAGGTGATAAGTCTCTGACACTATACGATGATGGCGGTAAGTATGAACCGATCAGCGAGAAGTTTGATGGATACGCTGTATTCAAGCCTGAGACTGCTGGCAAGGTGATCCAGGTAGACTTTACAAAGCTAGATCTCTTTAGCTACTCTTCGATCGGTCGTGCCGATCTCGTTGAGGTGTACAATGGTTCAGAGGTCAATGCAGACAACCTCATCATCAAGCTCAACAAGGAGACGGCTTACAAAGTAACTTCGACAGCCCCCGACGGTAGTCTGACGATCCGTCTTGTAACGAATACGGGGACTCCCAAGGCGGGATTTGAGGCTCTGGTCTCTCAGATTGCACCTATGCCGATGGCGGTTGACTCGCTCTCGGGTAGAACCATCGAGGTCGACACCTTTGCGATGCCCATCAATGCAAGCGTCAAGCAGGTTGGCATGGTTGCCTTCACGCTCGTTGCTACGGGAACCAAAGACCCTATCACGCTACAGCGTCTAGACCTAAGCTCAATCAGCAAGATGACAGACGTAGCGCAGGTGGCTCTCTACTACAGTCCTATCGTAGATGACTTTACGAAGGCTAAGGAGATTGCCCGCTGGGACTTTGCTGAGGCACTCACTGCCACACTCCCCACGCCTCAAGTACTGCGTGAGGGGGCTAACCACTTCTACCTAGCTGTAGACCTCCAGGAGACTGCGAGCAAGGGAGGTAAGGTCAACCTATCCATTGACAAGCTCCATCTCTCTGCAGGCGAGAAGACGCTACCCGAGCAGGAGCGCACCCGCACGGAGGCTCTAGAGGTTATGAATAAGATGGTGCTCACCCTCGGTAAGCATCATGTCAAGGTATACGAGCCTTGGGACTTTATGCCTCAGCTCAAGCACAGCCTTACCACGGGATATGACACTGACGCAGGCGATCGTAGCGTCACCTTTGAGGCGACCGCTCCAGACAATGTCATCCAGCTAGATATCAATGAGTGGGACTTCTACTACTCCTCCTGGGGTAGCAAGCCTACGCTCCGAATTTATGACGGCGAGGATGCCACGGCTCCTCTGCTCTTTGAGCTAAAGCCCGATCGGGATGCCTACAAGACGAAGCCTGCCGACTACATTCGCTCTACGCAAAAGGCTCTGACCTTCGTCTTTGATGCTAAAGGCGCTTCCGGCTCGCTAGGCTGGCGTGGTCAGGTCAAGCAGTACCTGCCACAGGATATGAAGGTGGACTCAGCCTCTGCAAAGCAGCTCGAGCTACCCTTCATCGCTGTCGGCTCAGAGCAGAACCCAGTCTTAGCTCTTGACCTCCATACGACTGGAGACCGCAAGCCAATCCATATCGATGGTCTCACGGTCAACCTCAAGGGTGGCGCTCCTCAGATCGAGCGCGTAGCTCTCTACGCCGCTACGGCTGAGGGCACGCTCGATGCGAACAAGCTCATCGCAGAGGCTCAGGTGGAGCCAACGATGCAAAGCGTAGACCTGCCGACCGACTCACTGCAGAAGTACGGCACGCTGAGGGAGTTTGCCAATAGCTACATCCTCGCACTAGATATCCGCAAGGATGCTCCAGCAGCTGACAGCATAGACGTGGCTATCGCCAAGCTAACTGTTGCTGGTAAGCCTATTGACGTTCGCAACGCTGATCCTAAGGGGTCGTACAAGCTGGTCAACATCTTCAACCACCCAGCATCGGGTGACAATAAGGAGGTGACCGTCACCACGCCCCTATCGTACTACGACGAGGGCGGTCCCAATGGCAAGGTGCTCAAGAACACAGGGTCGTACGTGACCTTCCTCCCAGCCCATGAAGGCGAGGTGATAACCCTCACGATCGACTCAATAAATCTACGAAGAGCCACCTTCGGCATCTACTCAGGACGTGACCATACAGATGAGAGCAAGCTGCTCTCCACAGGAGATAACAATATACTCAAGCAGACTGGTGTCAGAACCTTCACCTCGCAAGATCAGGACGGCTCTCTGACGGTCTACTTCAAGGGTTCAGACACTTACACTTTCGGGTGGGCTGCTCGTGTAGAGAGTGTCAAGCCTCGCGACCTCTTCGTTGAGAAGGTCTCTGCGGAGGCTCTCTCCGTAGATGAGCAGGGTGTACTCTCGGGTAGTTCACTGCCCGCTGTACGCATTGACCTAACCACTGCTGGTGAAAGGGGCAAGACGACCCTCGAGAAGCTACAGCTAGAGATCTCTAGCGAAGGCATCGAGGAGCTCGCACTCTACGCTACGGGAGCCATCAAAGAGTTTGACGAAGCTCATCTGATAGCGACTGCCAAGCCACAAGCTACGCAGACGGAGGTCATCTTTAAGCTAGACCCCGCCGATACACTGACACTACCACGCACGCAGTACTACTGGGTCAAGGCTCAGCTCGCTGGCGACCTCAAGGCAGGCACTCCTATCTCGGTTATCGCCAAGAGTGTTACCATCGGAGGTACCAAGCACGATGTAACGCAGGAGAAGCCCTTTGACACGAAGATGCGTGAGGGCGGACTCCAAGGCACGCTCCGTGTCGGTCCTAGCAGTGCGGCCAACTACAAGAGTCTAGCTGCAGCTGCTAAGGATTTGACCAAGCAGGGTGTCTCTGGTGCTGTCACCATAGAGGTCGAGCCGGGTGAGTATCCCGAGACGGTCCTTCTAGAGAGTGTCCCTGGAGCTTCTGCCAAGAACAGCATCACCATCGTGGGTCTCGGCAACTCTCGCAACGAGGTCGTTCTCTCTGCCAATGGCTATGACAAGCCTACTGGTGACAACGCCTATCGACGTTACTATGGAGTGATGACCGTACGCAATACCCCCTACGTGACGCTACGCAATATGACGATCCACTCGACAGACCTCGGCTTCCCAACGATGGTCTACGTTCAGGAGAACTCATCGCACTTCACGATGGACAATTGCTATGTCTATACCAAGAACACAAGCAATACGGGCTACAATATGTCTCCGCACCTTGTCAAGATTGAGGCGGCCAGCAATCCACACGCACAGAGCTGTGATGTGGTGGTCGAGAACTCGCTCTTTGAGGGTGGACACATTGCTCTACAGATCGGAGGTACAACGACCGTCGCCAACCCCGTGGGTAAGGGCTACACGGTACGCAACAACCGCTTCGTAGATCATAGCGGTAAGGCTATCTACGTCACGCGTGCCTCGGAGGTCCTTATCGAGGGCAACGAGATGGTACAGCAGATCGCTCCTCAGAGAGAGTACATCGGTATCGATGCGACCTTCCACACGGATGTGAAGATTATCGGCAACGATTTTGACCTGACACAGCCAGAGGCCTATAAACTCAGTTCACTACACGGCATCTCTGTCCGTGAGGTGCAGGGCGAGGGGCTACTCGTTGCCAACAATGTGATCCGCATCACGCGTGGCTCTTCTGATAGCCGTGCCTTTAAGGCGAGCAACGTTACGGGACTGAACTTTGTCTTCAACACCGCTATAGCTCGTGACGGTAAGAGTACAGCACTCCTTATGCTCAACGGCGATATCTCTTCGTCTCAGCTCTCTGACAACATCCTGCAGAACCGAGACGGTGGAGGCATCCTCTTTAGCAATCAACCACTTCCCAACGAGCAGCTCACTTGTGATCGCAATGCGCTCTACACTTCTGACAGTGAGGGTGTACTTATCACCGCTAAGGGTAAGAAGTACGACTCAACAAACTATCAGGAGGCGACAAAGAGCACAGCATCCAAGGTCGTAGAGGTAGCCTTCGTCTCTGACAAGGTACTCTACCCGAAGGATATGACCATACTACCACAGGGAGCTCCGCACGTTGCTGTCACGACGGACATTCTCGGAGCAACTCGTGACAAAGAGCGCCCGACTGTTGGAGCTTATGAGCAAGATCCCAATGTAAGTGACGAGGCTCCCAAGCTCATCAACAAGAAGGTAGTCCGTGCACTGCATCAGTCCGCTACGATTTCTGTCGAGCCAGACCAAATGACGGACGTCTACCTGATGACGATTGCAAAGGGCGAGGAGGCTACGACAGCTCCAGATGCCGCTACGATACGAGACAAGGGCAGACACTTCACTGCTCTTGGCAAGCGTGCGACTGAGTTTACCATCATGGGGCTAGAGCCTGAGACCACTTATGAGGTCTATGGACTTCTCCATGGTACGCTCAATAATAAGGATGCCGAGCCTGAGCTCCTCTTTACCTTTACTACCAGCTATATGCCTACGCAGGTGGCTACCTTTGAGAAGGACAACCGCACCATAGAGGGTGATGTCGTCTACTCAGGGACCAATAGCTTCGCAGGGGTCAAGGTCGTCGAGGACTTCACCCGCTCACTCAATCAGATTGCTGAGATGGCGGGCGATAAGGTGACAATCACCGTGACCAACTCTAAGGGCAAGATACCACAGCGAGGCTTCTCGCTCATGGCCGACCGCCCCGTCTATATGCGCATCGATGGCGGTACGCGTATCACGCTCCCCGCTACTGAGCAGGAGTGGGCATATGTAGACCTCGCTCAGAGAGGCGACATACGTGAGGTGACTCTCGAGAGCCGTGGTAAGCTATGGCTCGACGACTACAACGGCGATGCCCTCGCTATGCAGCTCGCTATCGCTCCCGTAAGCATCAATCTCGGGCAGCAGGCTCAGCTGACGGCTGAGGTGATCCGTGGCGTAGCGCCTTATAGCTACGAGTGGTCACAGGGCGACTCGCTACAGACTGTCTCCGTAGCTCCTACGCAGACGACACGCTACAGTGTCACTGTGACGGACGCTGCTGGCAACCAAGTGACCGAGAGCGTCTATGTCTACGTCAATGGACTACACGGCGAGCCGATGGTGGCAACCTTTGAGGAGGAGCCACTCTCTAGCGAAGAGCCGTACAGCCAGAAGGCTCCATTCGGTAGCGGTTCATTTGCTTTCTCCAACAGCTACAATGCTGAGTGGAATAGCTGGAGTGGCTTTGCCCTAGCAGCTAGTGCTGATACGACCTACACGGGCGACTTGACGCAACAATACAACAACGTCGTCGGTGGTGGTCAGGAGCTGGAGGGTAAGTCCAAGCAGTATGCCGTGGCTTACTGCCCAGGTGACAATCCTGAATGGGGTACTTACAACCCCGTTGTCACGGTTATGCCTAGTAGCGACCGCAAGGCTCAGCTCGAGGGTGTCTATCTGACGAACACGGCCTGGGTCAAGAGCTTTGCTACCAAGGGCGACAAGAACTTCGGTCGTCCCGCCTTTGAGGAGGGTAGCTTCTTTATCGTGACCATCACGGCTGACAATGGTAAGAAGGTCGAGGTACCACTCATCGACTATCGCAATAAGAAGCGCGAAGTGGTCAACGACTGGAAGTGGGTCGACCTCTCCTCTCTAGGTGAGGTCAAGACACTCAAGTTCTCCATCCAGTCGAGCGACAGCTATGCGCCTAGCTACTTTGCTATGGACAACCTGCACATCAAGCAGGATGCCTCTGCAAAGCCCGCCAAGGAGCAGATAGCACTCGAGGTGATGGCAACGACCGAGACCACAGCACAGGTACGCTGGCAGGCGCTCCCCACGCAGGTGAGCTACACCGTAAGCTATCGTCCTGCAGGTGCTGACGCTAGTGCGACGCAGACGATGCGCCTCGATCCTACGCAGCAGCTTCGCTCGCTAGAGCTTCGTGACGGATATGTCTACACAACCCTCGAGGGGCTGCAGATGGGTACACGCTATGATGTATCTGTCGAAGCAACTATCATACCAGCTATGCAGGTTGTGGCTCAGGGTAAGACCACCTTCACGACTCAGGCTATCGATGGTAAGCTAGATGCTAAGCTCGTCGCAGGCTCACTGCAGGCTCAGAGCTTCTCCATCTCCTTTGCCACAATTGACAAGGCTGAGCGCTATATGGTCGAGCTGGCTAAGGTGGACAAAGAGGGTAACGCTACCGCTGGCGATATCATCAGCATTGCTGCTGACGGCTCGCCTCTAGGCGAACTCTCACCACTCCAGGGTCTACCCACGCTACAAGATGGTCGCATCACGCTACCGCTCGTCAATCTCAGCGAGCAGACCGCTTACCGTGTGACCGTATCAGCTCGCAGAGGCGAGATGACACTCAGCTCTGAGCAGCTCATCATCGTCACCCCACAGGCGACGGCGCTTGCCGATATCGACGGCGAGACCGGACGTGTCATAGCTACCCCCGAGGGTATCCTCGTGATGGGTCTACAGGGTGCGACCATCGAGCTCTACACAGCTAGCGGTGCTCAGGTAGGTCACTACCAGATCACTGAGCCTGAGCAACTCATCGCTGAGCCATTCCAGTCTGGTGTCTACATCGTCGCAGCTCACAAGGCGGGCGAGGTCAGCACCTTCCGACTGATCCTCTAGCGATAAGCTCTAGACGGAGCTAGCGCTCCATAAACTTCGTAGCCCCACTCGGTCATCGTACCGGGTGGGGCTACTGTTTGTAAAAAGGGTTTAGCTGTTGGCGATTGGCTGTTAGCTAAAACCACTAGAGCCACTACTGCTACTAGCCAACAGCTAACAGCCAACAGCTAATCTCTAACTCTTCGTCCTTTGCTCGACAATCTTATGGGCGAGGTCTTGCCACTGCTCGCTCTTCTCGTAGAGCTTGCAGCTTCCCTGAGGCACACGGAGCGTGCGGGGCGTACCAGCCACACTAAAGAAAGCCATCATACCGACCTCTATCTGTTCGGAATCAGTCGCTTGGAGCTCCACATCGCGGAGCTTATCGCAGAAGGCAAACGCCATGTCACCAATCTTACGTACCCCCGCAGGTATCTTTAAGACTTCGAGGTACTGGGCATCGTAGCAAGCGTATTCAGCGATCTCTTGCACCGTGTCGGGAACTTTGTAGAAGTCCTCATACCTCCCTGCGGGGTACTGGATCAGCTTCGTCTGCTCCTCATTATATATGATTCCACAGAGCGAGGAGTAGCAAGGGTTGCTCAGATCGACCTCAATCTCGAGGAGCGCCGTACAGTCATGGAAGGGGGCGACCCCGAGACGCGTCGTCTGCGGTGGCAGATACATGTAGGTGAGACAAGAGCAGCGGGCGAAAGCATACGACCCCACCTCCTCTAGATAATCTCCGAGCGTTACGTCCGTGAGGAAGTAGTTGCTCGCGAAGGCTAAACTCGCAATCTTGCGCACCTCCTCAGGCAGTGTAAACTCCTGCTCCTCCTTACCCGCTGGGTAGTGTAGCAAGACACTCATGTTCTTACTATACAGGATGTTATCCTGTACGACAAAGTACTCACTCTCAGGGGCTACGGCGATCTGCGTCATAGCTAGACAGTCCGCAAAGACCCCATCGCCTAGACGCTCTACCGAGGCGGGGATGAGCACCTCCGTGAGATCGCTACAATTGCTAAAAGCCATCTCCTCAATCACCCGAATGCCCTCCGAGAGCGTGAGACTGCTGAGCCTGATGCACCCATTGAAGGCGTTGTCTCCGATCTCCTGCACATTGCTCGGGATGACCAACTCTTGGAGAGCCGTACCCGTAAAAGCACTACGATCGATCCGCTCCACCGTGTCAGGCAGGTCGAGCGCCCTAAGTGAGAAGCACTCGCTAAAAGCAAAGGCTCCCACACGCTTGAGTCCCGAAGTTAGCTCCAGTATCAACAGATCGCTACAAGACTCAAAAGCACCCTCGCCAATCTCCGTGACGCTCCCTGGGATCGTCACAGACTCTAGGCTCTGGCAACAAGCGAAGGCACTCTCTCCGATCTGCGTCACCCCCTCGGGTATCTCAACGCTCTTGAGCGCTGTGCAGTCGTAGAAGGCGTAGTCACCGATACGGGTGACTCCCTCCTCTAGCACGATCGACTCGATCTGCTCTCTGAACTCTTGCCACGGGGTTTCTGCAATAGGGTAGTCGGGTATAGCGCCCGCACCTGATAGCGTGAGCAACTGCTCCTTGGGGTCGTATAGCCACGAGAGCTGCCCCGTCTCACCGCTCTGTGGAGTCTTGATCTTACTCATTGATTTAGTCCTTATTTAGTTAGCTTGGAAATCCACTCGGCGATCAGTTCCAGCACCTCGGGAGCGATCGTCTCGTTAATCTGATAGTATTCGCTCACGGCTCCTGTCGTCGCATGCTGGAAGAGGTGGTTCAGCCCCTCCATCTTGCGCACTTGCCGTGGTGTCCCCGTCGGGAGACTCTGCTCGACGACAGCTAGATGCTTGTCCGCCAGAACCTGTTGGTCTAGCGAACCATTGAGTGCCAGCACAGGACAGTGCGTCTGCGCTATATCACCCTTCGGATCATACTGCGTGAAGTAGATAAGCCAAGGGCTCAGCCCATCGGCAACCTTCTTGAGCTCCAAAACCAACCCAATCGGAAGTTGATAATGTCCCTCCGACAGCACCTTTGTGACCAATGCCTCGCCACGCAAGTCGCTCTGAGCTGCTAAGTCAAAGGTCGCCATCGTAGCTCGAAGATACTCTGTGCGAAGCTCTTCCGACAGCCCCGCCTGAACAAGGCTAAGATCCATCTGGTCTTGCAAAACCTCCTTACCTGGTAGCGTGCTACCCGCTAAGCTAATGATGAAGTCAGGGATACCGCGGGCTGCTAGTATGAAGGCGATGGTACCTCCCTCGCTATGTCCCAGCACGCCCACCTTGTCGAAAGCTTTCCGACCACGTAGGTAGCGAACCGCAGCTGCAGCATCGTCCGCTAGCGTTGCGGTAGTCACCTCGGCGACAGTGGTCGAGTCTATATCGTCGTGATAGCCACGATCATCGTAGCGCAACGTCGCTACACCGTGCCGTGCCAAGTAGTCCGCCAGCACAGCAAAGGGCTTATGCTCCGCAAGAGTCTCATCGCGATCCTGTATGCCCGAGCCAGAGACAAAGAGAACGACTTGCTCCACACGGCTCCCCGCCTGATGCCCGACAGGGTAGGTGAGCGTGCCGTGGAGCGGTGCTGTGCCGTTGTAAAAGGTCACCTCCTCCGTTTCGTAGGGGTAGGGGGGCTGTGGTGTCTGCGGACGATCAGCCTTGGCGGGCTTGCTGGCTCGTACGAGTGTGAGCGGTAGCGACATACCGCCCTGAGCGAAGGTTCCCACGATGGTGTCGCTACTCGTTAGCTTCCCCTCATAGCGAATGTATAGATTCGGTATGGTGACGACGATGCCCTCGGCAAGCTCGACCGTTGCCTCAATACCAGTCGCCATCTGCGACGGACTATCCATCGTGCAGCAGACAGTCTCTTGCTGATCCTTGAAGATGTTGAAGCGGAGCGGTAGCTCCGATCCTGAGACTTGTAGCGCTCCCTCCCAGATGCCGAGAGGAGGCGCCTGCCTTGTCTCTTGTTGCGCTGATAGGAGCAGTGCGCCACAGAGATAGCAGCAGAGGAGTGTGAGTAGTTTGCGGATTGAGGTCATAGATCTTGTTATAATGGTTCTGTTTCGCTTAGAGTCCGTGTACTTTGTTGGGGTTGGCTTTGATAAACTCCTTCCAGCTCTTGGCACTCACGTTGGACGTAGCCACCGCATTAGAGGTTTGCAGGAAGTGACAGTAGGCTACCGCCAAGCCGTCGGTCGCATCAAGTTTCTCCGGCATCAGTTCGGCGGGAATGCGCAGCACCCGCTGGAGCATCGTCGCGACCTGCTCTTTGGAAGCTTGCCCCGTACCCGTGATCGCCTGCTTGACACGCATCGGCACATACTCTGCGATGGGTATGTCTCGGCTCAGAGCAGCCGCCATAGCGACCCCCTGCGCCCGTCCCAGCTTGAGCATCGACTGCACATTCTTGCCATAGAAAGGTGCCTCCAGAGCCATCTCGTCAGGGAGGAACTCATCGATCAGCCCCGCCACACGGCTATAGATACGCCCTAGACGGGTGTAGTGGTCCTCGTATCGGCTCAGCTCGATCACACCCATAGTGAGCATCTCGGCATGCTGCCCCCGCACGGAGAGCAGCCCGTAGCCCATCACGATGGTGCCGGGGTCGATGCCTATCAGGATGCGCTCGCCACGTGACTTGCTCATAAGGCGATCTGTCTCATCGGGGTGACATGGTATAGGACGCGCTCGCCAAAGGTCTTGCCCAGCAGCTCCAGTCGCTCGCACAGTACCTCAGAGAGATAGTACTCTAGATCTCGCTCCTGCTCTAGGGAGATGAGCAGAGCTAGGACCATATCGTCCATCGGCTGCGCCATCTCCACGACGGGCGCCTGTGCCATCACCTCCAGGAGATCAACCTGCGCCACGCCCTCATCGTCACGGAGCTGTGGCACCAGCGTGGTGCGTAGAAAATTGTCGAGGAGTTGATACTCCTGAGCTTTGATAAAGAGAGAGACGTTGACTCGATACATAGGATATTGTCTTTGATCTATAGAGGTGCGCTCGAGAGCCACCCCGAGGTATGATGCAAAGATAACAAAAATGCCCCTGTGGAGACTGTTGCATAAAGGCGAATCGCTGTGTTGCTTTCGGGATTCGGCTTCGGTCACATACGGAGGCATGCTCCCTTCAGACCTCACCTTCAGCGCCTTGCGCTTCATCCTTTCTGCAAAGTCTGGATAATCTTGCAAGCAAGATTGTGAGACTGTTGACTTTTGCAACAGTCTCGTCCTCACCTGAGCGTAGTCTATCCTGCGGGCGGACACGCAGGTCCGCCCCTACACGAATCACATCAACACGACAAATCCTCCATCCAGACGCTGTAACCCCGATCTCCGTAGGGGCGGACCTGTGTGTCCGCCCGTCCTCACCAGAGCGTAGTCTATCCTGCGGGCGGACACGCAGGTCCGCCCCTACACGAATCACATCAACACGACAAATCCAGCCATCAAATGCTGTAACACCAGTATTTGTATGGACTCATGGTCGTGCGTCCATTGTGTCAAAGCGAAACGAGTAACGATGAGACGAGTAACCCTTTGTAGGGACGCACGGTCTGTGCGTCCGTTGTATCAAAGTTACAGCATCAAAGTTTTAACGGGAACGTTACACGTCACAACGGGTTATATATCTCGTCGTTCGACAACGGACGCTCAGACCGAGCGTCCCTACAACGGGTTACACGTCTCGATTTGATACAACGCACTATATCGGGCTATACGTAAATATGTCGCCTTGCGGGTACCAGATGGTATGTCCGCAAGGCGACATATTGCGATTGTGCGTCGGTGTGTACCTGTACGCCTTAGCGCCCTAGAGGACGACGCTCACGCTGACGTGTCGTAGCCTCCTCCTCGAGACGCTTGATAGGGGGCTGATAGTCGGGGTAGTGCTCCTCCTTGTCAGCTGGCTTGATGTAGGCTAGCTCGTCGCCCTTGCGGACGGTCTGACCCTGACCTACACAGACCTCGATGAGCTTGCCCGTGAAGTTCGTATTGACACGCTCTATCTGACCAAATGGGGTCTCGATGTAGCAGAAGGGTTGACCCGTGACATACTCCGTGCCTGTGGCTGGAGCCATCGAGCCTTCGGTCGGATCGACCTCCCAGAGGACGGTGCCGGTCGTGGGAGCAGGGATCATCTGCGTACCCGCACGCATAGCCTTCTTGATATCGCTCTCGTCGAAGCCCTTCTTAGCTAGTGCATCAGCCTTTGCCTTAGCGAGTGAAGCCTCAAACTCACGGCGCAGGTCGCCGCTCTTGTAGCGTCTGTACTGCTCGGGGTGCATAGCTAGCTCGAAGAGTTCCTCATCGTCGGGACCGAACTCCCAGCCGTTTTCCTTCATCTCCTTGCGGAAGTCGTCCAGAGCATCGGGATAGAACTGCTGTGGGTCAGCATCGGAGAACTCTAGTCCCTTCTCCTTGGCGAGCGCTACGAGCTCAGGATCGATCTCTCCAGGGATACGTCCAGCCTTGCCGAGGATCATGTTCCACATGTTTTGGTCTATGGCTAGCCAGCGACCTTTGCCCTGCGTCATGTTGTAGACGTTCATCAGAGCAATGTTTTTGACATACTGGCTGAAGGGGGTAACTAGTGGGGGGTAACCGACCCGTGGCCATACGTAAGCGACCTCGTTAAAGAGCTTGACCAGTAGGTCGTCGATCGATAGCTCTGGCTGGTCGTGATTGCGCAGGTACATATTGATACCTGAGTGAACGCCCTTGAGGTCGGCCATCATCGATCCCATCATACCGCCTGGCAAACCGCAGCCGACTAGTAGCGAAGAGGTCTCCTTATTGGTCGAACCCATAAAGTACCCGAGGAAGTCATCGATAAAGCTCTGAGTCATAGTACGAGCGCGCATATAGGCGTCCATATTGATCTCAGGTACATCAAAGCCCGCATCGTAGAGCATCTCACGGATGGTGATCACGTCTGGGTGGATCTTACCCCAAGAGATAGGCTCCATAGCAACGTCTATGATGTCGGCGCCGTTTTCGCACACCTCTAGCATAGAGGCTACGGAAAAGCCTGGGCCTGAGTGTCCGTGATACTGAATGATCGTGTCGGGGTGCTTAGACTTGATTGACTTGACGAGCTGCCCGAGGAAGTGAGGACGACCGATGCCGGCCATATCCTTGAGACAGATCTCATCAGCGCCAGCCTCGATGAGCTTGTCAGCCAGCGTAGAGTAGTACTCGATCGTATGTATCGGTGAGTAGGTGATACAGAGTGTCGCCTGAGCGGTCATGCCGGCCTCCTTGGCGTAGTGTATGGAGGGGATGATGTTGCGCGGGTCGTTGAGACCATCGAAGATACGAGTGATGTCTACCCCCTGAGCATGCTTGACATGGTACATCAACTTGCGGACGTCGGCTGGTACGGGGTACATGCGCAGTCCGTTGAGACCACGGTCTAGCATATGTGTCTTGATGCCAGCCTCGTTGAGCGGCTTGGTAAAGGCGCGTACAGCGTCATTAGGGTTTTCGCCTGCGAGTAGCTTAACCTGCTCGAAGGCACCTCCGTTGGTCTCGACACGTGCGAAGCAACCCATCTCGATGATGAGCGGTGCGATCGCTGCTAGTTGCTCAGCGCGTGGCTGGAACTTGCCAGAGGATTGCCACATATCTCTATATATGAGGCTAAACTGAATCTTTTTCTTTGTTGCCATCTCTAGTGTATCTATTGTTTTACCTACAAGGCTGATGTGTCACCACCTAACCTCACCCACAAAGATACATATTTTACTCACATATAGCGCCTGCCTCTACGCTCTTCTCAGGAGAGAGGCTTGCAGAGAGTGCGAGGCAGAGGAGGAAGAGCATCCCGATGAGGTACTCGGAGATGTAGCTCACGAGGTCTACATTGCAGAGGATGATCCATAGCGAGACCACAACGATGAGGACGCTACGGCGCTGCCGATGAGCTATCCATAGCATAGAGCCGAGGAGTGAGAGCCAGAGCAGGAGTCCGATGATGCCACTCTGCACGAGCGTCTGCATGTATTGATTGTGAAAGTGGTAGAGATGTGGCTCCTCGGGCGTCCCGATGGGTAGCGTCTGCAATAGTGTGTAGGCGTAGTCTAGCCCGCCACCGATGAGTATCGGTACCTCTTCGGCAGCTTGATAGCTAACCTGTAGCGCTTCGTTGCGCACCGTGCCATCGAGATAACCGTGCATAAGGTAGGGTGAGGTGGTGTAGACGAGCGTCAGGAGGAGAGCGCCCGAGAGTATGACGTAAGCTGCTAGACGCCCCGTATGCTTGGCACCTTGGACCTGCGCTGTGATCTGATAGATGAGCGCATAGCTTCCTACAGCGATAGCCATAAGTAGGAGGTAGCGCGCCTGCAGGGCACAAGCATAGAGGATGATGGCGAGCAGCACAGCGTAGGCGTGGAGACGTAGTGGGCGCTCACGGCTACAGATACTCATCACAACGGGGATCAGCAGGTAGACGCCTAGATAGGTGTAGTGCGTGAAGGTAAAGGGCATCAGCATATGGGAGCTATCGGCAACGAAGCCAGCCTCCTCGAGGTAGCTCTTGTTGAGTGTGAGTGTGATGAGCGGACTGGTGCCACAGCTGATCAGGACGCCGTAATAGAAGATGAGGAAGACGACCAAGTAGACCCATGCGATGCGCAGAGCTAGTAGCCAAAAGCTCTGCGTGAGACGTTCCGACGGACCGCTATAGATGAGGAAGTAGAGGGGAATTGCAAGTAGCCAGACTTCGCGGCGCCAATAGTCGAGCGCTATCTCTTCATTTGCGGACCAGCCAACGGCGACGACCGCTGTATAGAGGAGATAAAGCGTGGCTGTGAGAGCCAAAGGGAAGAGAATGCGCTGGCGAAGTGGACGACATCGGATCTCTCGCTCCTCCCAGCGGTTGTCCACGATCATCCCTACGAGGAAAAGCGTCTGCAGTCCGAGGAGGCTATCGACCACTCCGAGCAATAGATTGGCATAGCCTAGGCCCAAGCAGAGGAGCGGTATGTAGTGATGCCGATAGTCGAGCTTTGCTCCAGTAGTACGGGGTGCCCCTTTTGCCACAAGCCATGGGAGTAGTACCGCCCCAATGGAGAGGGTCACACCGACCGTCAGCAGTAGGGGCTGGTAGGTCAGGATGTCACGAGCTAGCAGCGTCCCAGGGGTGCGGTGCGGATAAGCTCCCGTGAGGGCGACGATACCTGCTACAACAAGGGCTACCGCTACAACGATCAGCAGGAAGTAACGAGAGACGAAGCGCACTAGGCGACTAACGAGAGCGCGCTCTCTGGCGATGGCGGTGTGTGAAGGCATCAGCGTACTAAAGAGATAAGTCGTCGCATCGTGGTGAGTAGACCATCTGCGGGAAGTCGTGCGGATCAAAGCGCCAGCGCTTGTGGCTCCAGAGCCAGCGGTGTGGCGCTAAGCGAATGTTTTCCTCTAGCAGTGTCACATAGTCATCGATGAGCTGATGCTGTAGCTTGTCGGTCGGATGCTCACAGAGCAGGCGGAAGGTGCCGACCCATTGCTTAGCTGAGTCGTCATAGCGTATCTCATAGAAGAGGAGAGTGATCTGTAGCTTGGTCGCTAGATGACTCCAGCCAGTGACAAAGGGGGTGGTGCGTCCGAAGAGCGACGAGGCGTAACGCATCTGCTCGTAGCTAGGCGATTGATCCGCTAGTAAGCAGTAGATGTGCAGACGCTCATCGGTCCGCTCGCTCTGATGCCGTATGAGCGTACGAGCTAGTTGCGTCATCTCAATGCACTGAGCGTAGTGCTGCTCTCGCATCTCACGGGTGAGCTGATCGGCGACAGGGTTGTGCAGTTCCTTGTAGATGACATGTAGCTGATAGCGGTTGCGGTCTAGGTGCAGTGCCGAGGAGCCCATCAGCTCCCAGGGGCCAATGTGTCCCAAGAGGACGAAGACCTGTCTATGCCCCGCCTCGTAGAGCTGATCTAGTAGCTCGGTCTGCTCAAGACGAAAGAGCTGGCGCACCTGCTCGTCCGATCTGTAAGCATATTGCGCCTCGTGAAGCATTAGTTCGGCGAGATGACGGTAGAAGCGTCTGCCGACCGCCTTTTGCTCTTCGGGAGAGAGGTGTGTGAGGGTGAGGCGAATGTTTTCTTCTACCACCTGACGTCGGTACTTAAAGAGATGATAGAGTAGCCAGTCTAGTGTAGGGACTAGTACCTTATCAACGAAAGAGCGGGGCAAGCGTGCCAAGCCCCGCAACGTAGTGCGCATCAGCCGAAGCCGCATGCGCTGCCATCGTGTGAGCTGCTTACTCTGCGCCATCGTCCGTCAGGTCGCTATAGTCTTGGTAGAGGAAGTCGTTGTAGGGGTAGCGCTGTATGTGGATCTCCTTGACACGCTCGTAGAGGAGCTGTCGCAGCTCGTCTAGTCCCTCGCCCGTACGTGCTGAGATAAAGACGCAGTCGTTGCCCATACGCGCCATCCAGCTCTTCTCTAGCTCCTCACGTGTGCGGTTGAGCTTGGTCGCTGGTGTCAGATCATCAGGATCTTTGGGGATATGCTGATAAGCATCGATCTTGTTGAAGACCAGTATCTGAGGTTTGTCGCCCAGGGCATCGATCTCTCGGAGCGTCTCGGTGACTACAGCTATCTGATCTTCGAACTCTGGGTGCGAGATGTCCACAACGTGCAGAATCAAGTCTGACTCACGCACCTCGTCGAGGGTACTCTTGAACGACTCCACCAGTTGCGTCGGGAGCTTGCGTATGAAGCCTACCGTGTCGGCCAGGAGGAAGGGAAGGTTTCCCAAGACGACCTTGCGAACGGTCGTGTCGAGCGTTGCAAAGAGCTTGTTCTCGGCAAAGATGTCGCTCTTAGCGAGGACATTCATCAGCGTAGACTTACCCACATTGGTATAGCCGACGAGGGCGACACGCACCATCTTGCCGCGGTTCTGTCGCTGTACGCTCTTCTGCTTGTCGATCTTCTTGAGCTGCTCCTTGAGCTGTGAGATCTTGCGCAGGATGATCCGTCGGTCAGTCTCCAGCTGCGTCTCGCCTGGGCCGCGGAGCCCGATGTTACCACCACGCTGCCGCTCGAGGTGCGTCCACAGTCTGGTCAGACGTGGGAGCATATATTGGTACTGCGCCATCTCCACCTGCGTCTTGGCGTGTGCCGTCTGTGCTCGCGTGGCAAAGATGTCGAGGATGAGCGAGGTGCGGTCGAGGATACGTATGCCCAGTCGTCGCTCTATGTTGCGCAGCTGATTGGGCGCTAGCTCATCGTCAAAGATAGCCAGCCCCACTTTATGGGCAGAGACATACTCGGCGATCTCGTCGAGCTTGCCTTTGCCCACAAAGGTGGCGGGGTGCGGCGTGTCGAGACGCTGTAAGAAGCGCGCCACCGGCTCTGCACCCGCAGTCTCTGAGAGAAAGGCCAGCTCATCAAGATACTCCTCCGCCTGCGTCTCCGACACATCGGGAGTGATGAGTCCTACGAGGATCGTGCGCTCACTCGATTGAGAAGTCTTGATAAACTCTTTCATACAGAGGGGGTGTAGGACTAATAGATCGCGTAAGACTTCTCACGCATCGCCTGATCATCGGCAAAGAGATGTACCCAGGGTATCTTTGCTGCAAGGAAGTTGGCGGGATAAGCCTTCGCCTCTGGCAAGAGATTGATAATATGTCCCACTGCATGGCGCACGTCCTGACCGAGTGCGAGGAAGACTAGTCGCTTAGACTCTTCGAGTGCCTCGAGCGTTACGGTAACGAGCTGACGCTGCTCTCCTTGCTCGGTGGTCATCTCGTTGGGCGCAAAGACGTCGTCCGAGATGTATAGCTCCACCTGGTCAGGATAGACCCCAGCGAGATGACCATCCACACCCATCTCGAGGAGGGCTAGGTCAAACTGCGGACGACCATCTAGGTGGCGTACACGCTCTGCTACGTGTTGCTGCAGAGCTGTCGCAGCCTGTGCGGGCTCTTGTGCCTTCTTCTCCACAGCATGGATATGCTCCGCAGAGATCTGTAGCGGATCGAAGAGCAGACGCTGCAGTAGCGTGCGATGCACTAGATCGGCATCGCCCAGCTGCTCGTGAAGGAGGTAGAAGTGTACCCGATCCCATGCGATACGACTGCGCCAAGGCTCTGAGGTGAGTGCCTGTGCCAAGATCTCCGCATGCTCCTCCAGAGAGAGTGCTAGATGAAAGTCGCCTTCGGTCGCCTCAACGGCCTCAGCGATAAACTGTGCGAGCTGCGTCGTGACTAGCTCGGGGGTACTATATTGATGATAGTTCATAGGATATATGCTAGGTTAGTAGTTATAAGATAAAGTATTGTGACCATCATCCTTAGTAAGCAGTTACTCCTCCCAGATGATGTCATCTATGAGGTCGTGATCCTCCTCCACCTTAAGCTTAGGCAGCGGGTTATCAGGATCATCGTCCTCTTGTGTCGTGCGGTCGTTGAGCGGTTGGCGCAGGATCTCGTTCGGATCATGTAGCGAGGGAGCATTGATCTCTCGCCATATCAGATCCTTCAGCTCAGTCAGTCCACGCTGCGCCACGGCAGAGATAAAGATCGTTGGCACCTCCTCGGGTAGCGTCTCCGAGACTAGGTCGATAAGCTCGCTGTCTGCCAAGTCTATCTTGGTGATCGCTAGGATGTGTCGCTTGTCGATCAGTCCTGGATTGTACTCCTCCAGCTCACGGCATAGCATCTGGTACTCGGCGATGATGTCGGGGCTGTCGATAGGTACCATAAAAAGCAGTATCGAGTTGCGCTCGATATGTCTGAGGAAGCGTAGTCCTAGTCCCCTACCCTCAGCGGCACCCTCGATGATCCCTGGTATGTCTGCCATGACGAAGGAGCGGTTGTCACGGTAAGAGACCATTCCCAGGTTCGGTTGCAACGTGGTAAAGGGGTAGTCCGCAATTTTAGGCTTAGCCGCTGAGAGTGCTGCTAGGAGTGTCGACTTACCCGCATTGGGTAGGCCTACCAGTCCCACATCTGCCAGCGTCTTGAGCTGTAGTACCACGAGACGCTCCTGACTAGGCTCGCCAGGCTGTGCGTAGCGAGGCGCTTGATTCGTCGAGGTCTTGAAGAAGTTATTACCCTTGCCCCCGCGTCCACCTGGGAGGAGGAGGTGCCGCTCACCATGCTGCGACACATCTAGGATAAACTCGCCCGTCGTGGCGTCATGTACGCTCGTCCCGCAAGGCACCTCGATCACAATGTCAGGCGCATCGGCACCCGTCTGTAGCTTAGCACCGCCCGCCTCGCCACTCTCAGCGATGATATGACGGTTGTAGCGCAGGTGTAAGAGCGTCCAGTAGTTTTGGTTGGCCTCTATATAGATGCTACCGCCACGGCCACCGTCACCACCGTCGGGACCACCCTTGGGGATGTACTTCTCACGACGAAAGTGTGCTGATCCTCTTCCGCCCTTGCCTGAGCGAAGATAGATCTTGACATAGTCTACAAAGTTACTCTCACCTGCCATTGGTTTACTTATTGTCCTGTAAGCTCTTGTCTATCGCCACAAAGATAGCCTCCGTGATCTCCTCTATGGAGCCAGCGCCAGGCACCTCGTAGTGTACCCCCTTGCGGTGGTAGTAGTCTACTATCGGGAGCGTACGCTCGTTGTAGACACGTATGCGGTCAGCGATCACCTCGGGCGTGTCGTCAGCACGACCCTCGATCTTAGCACGATTGAGCAGACGTGTCCGTAGCTCCTCTTCGGGCACCTTGAGCTCGATCAAGCAGTCCACGCTCGTCTTGTCCTTCTCTAGAAGTGCATCGAGAGCCTCGGCCTGAGCCACCGTACGAGGGAAGCCGTCGAAGATAACTCCCTCGATACCCTCGGGGAGGTGGTGCAGCTCATTGGCTATAAGGTCGATAATCGTATCGTCATCTACTAGATGCCCCTGAGATATGATGCTCTGTACGCGCTTGCCTAGAGGCGACTGGCGAGCGATCTCCTGTCGGAGTAGGTCGCCCGTAGAGATATGCTCTAGGTGGTAATGCTGCTCGATGAATTGGCTCTGTGTACCCTTGCCAGCACCCGGTGCGCCGAAGATTATTACGTGGATCATTGCTTTTGGATAGAACTTGGTTTAGATGGTCTCTGTGGACCGTATGATTATTCCTGTATGATTACTCTTTAAGTATGTAGATGTCATCGAGCATACGCCCCTGCTCGTTGTAGTCGAGACCGTGCCCGACGATGAAGCTGTTGTGGATCTCCATCCCCACATAGTCAGCTTGGATAGGACACTGGAGCGCTTCGGGCTTGAGCAGCATAGTAGCTATGCGCACCTCGGCAGCGCCATCAGCAAGGAACTTCTCCTTGAGCTTCATCATCGTAAAGCCAGTGTCGATGAGATCCTCTATGATAATGACCATACGACCTGCTAGAGGCGCCGTCACGGGCATCACCTCCTTAAGCTGGTAGGTACTCCCCATGCCAGAGTAGCTCGAGTAGCGTGCGAAGGCCACCTCCGCAGAGGTATTGATCGCCTGCAGTAGTTCTGCGGCAAACATAAAGGAGCCGTTCATAATGCAGACGAAGAGCGGATCACGTCCCTCCGTCTCTTGGCGTATCTGCTCCGCTAGTCGCCGTGTGGCATCACGCAGCTGCTCTCCCTTGATGTATGGTACAAAGGTCTTGTCGTGTACTATAATCTCCTGATCAGTCATAGTGAAAATAACAAGCTGGCGGTCTCTCATAGCGGAGGCCGCCTCTTTTTTTATTGTGGTGTATAGCACAAAGGTACAAAAATAGGTGATGCACCAACTCCCCTTCGAGAGGCTGGCGAGTTCCTACAGAGGAATTTCGAATTTCCTACGGAGGAAAAGAATATTTCCCACGTAGGAACGAAATGAAACTTCGGAGGAATGAAATGAAACTTCGGAGGAATCGTTTCTCGCCTACGTGGAGAATAAAAAATAGCCACGTGGAGATTCTTAAATCTCTACGTGGCTATCGGATTAAAGCCGTCTGACTATGGTGCCTTCCCCCCTAGCTCTCTCTGGGCAGCTCCAATAGGGATGAGTTGCTAGTCGATTTTTCTACAGGCGGAAGCGGTAGATGAAGTGTAGCATAGCGTAGCGCCCGAGGCTGTTGGACCAAGTGTCGCTGATCTCCGTAGCGGTGACCTGACGCGATATGCTCTGCTGCTCGTTGAGTAGGTCATACACCTTGATGCGTAGGGTCGCTGCTTGATCCTTCAGGAAGGAGTAAGAGAGTCCAGCGCTCCACAGTACAGAGGCAACATTGTAGGGTTCTTGGTATCCGACCCCTTGTGTGTAGATCGCCTCGCTCTCCACCTTGAAGCCTAGTGGCAGCGTGACCGACGCATCGCCTCCAGCACTCCAGTCGTAAGTGTGCGGCGAGGTAGCAATCTGTAGACTTTGGCTGCCGTAGTGGTATCTGAGTCCTCCCTTAGCGCGTAGGTAGAGCCAGCTGTTTGAATAAGCTAAGGAGAGGTTCGGAGAGAATGTCCATGAGTGCGCCCCATTGGTCACGCCATTGATGCGTCCTAAGCGGTAGTTGTATGCCGATCCGAGCGTGACCGCCAGTGACAGCGACTTCGTAAAGAGGGGCGTGGTAAAGGAGCCGTTACCATGTACCATATACTCTCCCCCATCGGCATTGATGTAGGTGATCTGTCGGCGCTGCGTCTTGGCATCGACCGTCTGGTCGCTGATTACGGCATGGTGGGTATAAGCACCGAAGAAGCGTAGATTGATTGCTTGGCTCGTACTAGGGATGAAAGTGCGAAACATACCAAACATCTGATGCTGGTAGCTGGGACGTAGATCTGGATTACCTACGATCGACTCCCGCAGATTGGTCGCATCAGGGAGCGTGTACATCTGTCCTGCAGAAGGCATCTCGGAGCGCCCCCAATAGCCTAAGCGAAGCATCGTCTGCTTGCTAGGTGTGTAGCGAAAGTTGAGCGAAGGCGCCCATATCGTCTCTCGGCGCACGAGAGTCTCTTGACTAGCTAGTTGCGACTGCTCGGTAGTCATCCAGGTAGGACGGACACGTAGTCCTACGGTTAGGTCAATCAGTTTGTTGGCCACCTTGAGGTCTACACCTCCACTCAGCGAGCTGAGACGGGTATTCATCTTCGTATCCATTGTGGCGTCTAGTTCTGTCCAGGCACCCGTGGCGTCGGGCGTTTTGTAGTCACGCTCACTGCTTCGTATGCGGTCGCTCCACTCTAGCTGCGCTTGTAGCGAGAGGAGCTCTGTGAGAGGCTCCACATAGCCCGTGCGTATGCGGTAGTTGAAGGTCTGACTGCGATCCTCCAGGAGCGTCTGCTGTGACTGATCCCCCTCGACGGAGTGAAGCATCGAGTGGCTCTCGGTGCTGGAGTTGTCGCCGAGGAAGCCTCCGTTGAGCTGTAGGCTGAGGGTGCGTCCCTCGTCATTGAGCTTGTGTCCTAGGAGGAGCATATTGAAGAGGCGTAGCCCACTATGCTCCCGCAGGTTCTCCTGACTGCCTCGATGCAGCTCGCTCGCCTCGCTATCCGTGGTGCGGTAGTTGCGCGCCTCCTGATCCACACCCCAGTTGTAATGTACCGCAGGGCGGTAGATCAGCTCCGTGCGGTCTGTCGCTTGCCACTTGATAAAGGCATCGCCTCCTAGGTTGTGTCCACGTCTGAGTGCCTCGGTGGTCTCATTGGTAAATGTACTGGGGCTGTCGGGCAAGAGGTTCTCTGTCTCGGTGCGTGCCGAGAGGTCGTTTTGGAAGTAACCATAGCGCGCATTCGCATTGATCTCCAGCCGATCATTAGGCGTGTAAGTCTCATTAGCAGCGACCTGTGCAGAGGTGGTGATACCTTGTGGTCTGAAGCCGCCACCACGACCCCATCCTCTAGAGCCACCGCCTAGGTCTAGGTCAGAGAGTCCCTGCCCGTTTGTATTATTACTGCCAGCGATGAGCGTCGTCTGGTGCTGCTTGGAGAAGTAGTTGAGCATCCCGCTGAGCTCATAGCGGTGGTCCAAGCCGTAACCCGCCAGAGCGTGTCCGAAAGTACCCTGACGCATATCAGGCTTCGTGCGTATGTTGAGCACCGTCTGCTCCTCATCGTCGTCAAAGCCAGTGACGCGCGCCTCATCGCTCTGCTGGTTTAGCACCTCCAGCTGATTGACCACCTCAGCCGGCAGGTTGCGCATAGCGACCTTCGTATCTCCGCTAAAGAACTCCTTGCCGTCGAGCATGATCTTCGCCACCTGCTGTCCGCCGATGGTTATTTGCCCATTTTCGTCGATCTCTGCTCCTGGAAGACGCTTGACCAGCTCCTCGAGCATAGCGCCTTGAGGCACTTTGTAGGCATCAGCATTGAAGGCGATTGTATCACCCCGCACCGTCATGTCGGTCGCTTTACCCTCTACGACCACCACCTCGAGCAGATGCGCATCCTCCTCGAGCTGTATGATCCCTAGGTCTAGCCCAGCCGTGATCGTCAGGCTCTTTTGGTAGTTTTGATAGCCTATGTAGGAGACCTCTAGGGAGAGCTGCTCCTGAGGCACTTGAGCTATCGCAAAGCGTCCCTTGCCATCGCTCGTACCGCCCGCCACGAGCTGCTTGTCGCCTGAGGGCGTGAGCCGATAAAATGCCACATTGGCACCGACCAGAGGCTCCTTGGCGCTATCCCGTACGGCACCTCGTACGGTCGTCATCACTTGGGCTGGTAATGTAAAGGATAAAATGTGCAGTATCAGGAGTAGGCAGAGACTCCGTAACGGTATCTGTCGCATAGTCTTTCGCTTGTTAGTTTCCGTCTTAGAGGTGCTAAACTGTCAAAAGATTAAACGGAGCTGTATCAAAGAACCGATCCGAGACATCGCTGCTAGGACGAACGTACGCTTGTCGTATCGAAGAAAAGCTGATCTCCAAGTGGGAACTCCCAAGTCTCCACCTAGAGATCAGCTTTTTCTGACAATCGTAGCTTCGTAAGAGCCGTGGCACTTGGGTAGATCCTTTGTCTACAAATATTCAGTACCTTTGGCTGTATGGAAGAGTAATCTTATGAAGCAATACTACATCATTCGCAATGATCAGCCCGCTGGACCCTATACGATAGAGGAGCTTGCCACGATGGGGATCAAACCCGACACGATAGTTTGGGCTGAGGATATAGCTGACTGGATACCCGCTTATCAAGTGAATGAACTTACCTCGCTCTTTGCTTCCACTACTTCACAGACGCCTCCTCCTTATCAAGTGCCATATAGTCAGGCTACTGAAGCTCCTGGCTACGACACTACAGGCCCTAAGGATCGACCATCAGTTCGTCCTCCTATGCCACCTACCTATCTCACTTGGAGCATCCTAGTGACCATCTTTCTCTCTCGCATCATAGGTATCATTGCGATTGTCTACTCTGTACAGGTCTCCTCTTGCTACTACGCAGGTAACTATGAGGGAGCTGCCTATGCTAGTCGTCAAGCTCGCCAGTGGGTTAGAGTTCCAGCCTACATCTTTCTAGGGATGCTCCTAGCAGGTCTCATTGGAGGTCTATTTGGATGGATCATTAACAGATGAATCAATGGGCGAGATGCATAGTAACGCAGTCACCTCTGCCATCTATTTGCTAGCAACTCCGAAAGTGCTACCTTTGTAGTGCAACAAACTAATTAATCTTCGATGAAGCAATACTATATCATTCGCAATGACCAGCAAGCTGGCCCCTACACCCTAGAGGAGCTTGCTGCGATGGAGATCACGCCCGACACGATGGTCTGGAGTGAGGGTATGACCGACTGGACACCCGCTCATCAGGTGAACGAGCTTACCTCGCTCTTTACAAGGAGCGCACAGACACCGCCTAGCTACAATGCGCCTAACTATGGAGCCCCGGCAGCACCACAATATCACAGTGAGCCACACTACAATAGCCGTCCTCCGCAGTACAATACGCCTGCCGAGCAGCCTCCTATGCCACCGACTTATCTCGCATGGAGCATCGCTGTGACGCTCCTCTGCTGCCTCGTCGGCGGTATCGTGGCGATCGTTTACTCTTCGCAGGTCTCCTCTCGCTATATCGCAGGTGACTACGAGGGCGCTGACTATGCTAGCCGTCAGGCTCGTATATGGATCATCGTCTCGGCCTGTGTCGGCCTTGCCGTGATCATAGCTTACTCTATTTGGGCACTCTTTTTTGCAACGTCTTTTGCAGCCTTTTCTGGAGGTTACAATATCTAGAACCCTTTACATAGTGAGATCAGGTCGTGGAGTCCAAGTACTTTGCGACCTGATCTCTTTTTAATCAGAGGGGCTCAAGGGGGAAATTCCTCGCAAATGTGTCGAAATCTCGTGTCAGAAGAGACGTTTCTCAACTAAGCAACAGCCTGTTTTGACTTAGTTGCGATCTTTGGTACGACCTCGCACTAATAGAGCGCTTATTCGATGACGGTTGCTTACATTTGCACGCAGTAATGCAAAGTGTAAGTATAAGATGAACCTACGAAAACTACTTTTTACCCCCTTGGCAAGTCTACTCTTCTTGCCACTACAGGGGGCTATCGATGAGATGCCTACTGTCGCAGACTCGACGATGACCTACGAACTGGACGAGGTGAGGGTCTTAACCCGTCGTCCGCTACTGCGTCAGGCTGGTCTCCTGATGAGTACTCCAGGAGCAATGAGTCTCGTGACTCCGACGATGCTTCGTGAGTACGACATCAAGCATCTGTCTGACTTGACAGCGGTAGTGCCTAACCTCTACATGCCTGACTACGGCTCGCGTCTCACCTCGCCGATCTACATGCGTGGTATCGGCACGCGTAGTGGCGGGCAGTCCACCGCTTTCTTTATCGATGGCGTACCCGTACTCAATAATTCGATCAATCGTTACCTCCTCGGCATCGAGTCTATCGAGGTGATGAGTGGAGCACATAGCAACATCTACGGGCGCAACGCTATGGCGGGAACGATCCTCCTGACCTCTCGCTCGCCTATTGACGACCCAGCACTGGATGTATGTGCTAGAGCGGGTAATCATGGGATCGTCGAGGGAGCTGCACGACTAGCACACGCCTTTAACTCCAAGGTAGGTCTCGCCCTTGGGGGGTATTACAATAGAAATGATGGCTTCTATACGAACACATTCGATGGCTCGCCAGCTGATGCTGAGGAGGCGTATGGTGCCAACCTGCACTTCGAGTGGCGTCCTGATGCTTCGCAGAGGTTGCGACTAGCGGGTGTATGGGATGGCGTAGAGCAGGGAGCTTTTCCCTATGCGATGATCCATCCTAAGAGTGGCGAGACGATGCCAATCAACTACAACGCTCCTGGCTCTTACGATCGTACCGTCGGGGAGGCGCGTCTAGCTTATGACAAGAGCTGGGACGAAGTGCGACTAGACTTCACCGCCAGCTACCAGGCGCTACGAGACAATATGATGATGGATCAGGACTACACAGCTCGAGATATCTTTACGATCAATCAAAAGCAACGTCAAGATGCTGTCACGGCTGACCTCATCCTACGCAATAAAGAGCAGATGACCTACAACTGGACACTGGGTCTCAATGGTATCTACCAGACGAACCATCTAGAGGTCCCCGTAGCGATACGCCCCGAAGGACTGATGGCGATGATACAGCCTGGACTAGACAAGGCAAACAAAAACGACAAGGTGCCTGTACAGATGATGGTCGATGCCTCTAAGGAGCGAGTCAACCACAATATCTTTGACAAGAGCAGCTATGGTGTAGCCCTTTATCACGAGAGTAATCTGCATGAGCCCTTTGACTGGACAGGCTTCGACCTTAACTTAGGGGTGCGGATCGATGCTGAGCGTCAAGCGATGGACTTCGACAGCGACTTTAGCCTAGGGCTAGAGGTAGCTCCAAAGGCTAAGCCTGAGGCAAAGCGGCACTTTGACGTGAATAGTCGCCTAGTGGGTGAGGGAGACTACCAAGACTTCTTCCAAGTCCTACCTAAGCTCTCTCTGAGCTATCGTCCTACGACTGGTAGCTACCTCTTTGTGGCCGCCTCTAAGAGCTACAAGACGGGCGGGTACAATGAGCAGATGATGACCGAGGTGCTGATGCAGCAGGCACAGCAGGAGATGATGGCGCTCGTCATGTCGCAGGGGAAGCAACAGCCACAGGTACAGACGGGCGACGCTAACCTAGCAGCCTTCAAGCCTGAGCATGCTTACAACCTAGAGCTGGGCGGACGGCTCTTGACGCTAGAAGATCGTCTCTTCGTGTCGGCTACGCTCTTCGGCTCATGGATACGAGACCTACAGGTGGCACGCTTCGTGACCACGGGTACGGGACGTACGACGGTCAATGCCGGCAAGGCGCTCTCGCTCGGTGCTGAGGCGAGTGTCAAGGCACGTCTCTGGCGTTCGCTCACGCTCTCTGCGCAGTATGGCTATACGCACGCTACCTTCCAAGACTACCTCACGAGCCGTGCTAATCCTAAGGGTGGCGCTCCGATAGAGGTAAACTATGAGGGTAACTATATCCCCTATGTCCCAGCGCATACCTACGCCACGATGCTCCAGCTGAATGAGCCTATCCAAACTTCCTGGCTCAAGGGCGTACTCGCTTCGGTAGAGCTGCGTGGCAATGGCCCTATCTACTGGGACTCAGAGAATCAGCATCGCCAAGACCCCTACATGACGCTCGGCGCACGCCTCGGCGTACGTCTCCCCTATGTCACCGTAGCGATCTGGGGACGTAACCTGACGGACACGCACTATGCGACCTTCTACTTCCAGTCGTTTGGCAATTCGTTCCTCCAGCAGGCTCAGCCACGTACCTTCGGTGCTGATCTCTCCTTCCACTTCTAGAGACGCTGATCAGCGACAACAACACAAGCCACCCGTTCGACAGAGCGGGTGGCTTGCGTTGTATTAGGAGCGCTCTCAGTCGTAGCGAGCGCAGAGCGTGACACAAGCGCAGAGCGTCTGCGCTAGCGGACTTAGTTCATCGCCCAGATCTCCTCGTCGGTCGGCACGTGGACATGTGGCGACATACGAGCGATGCGAGAGATGTTGAGTAGGTGCTTGTAGGTAAGGTTCTCCGAGATAGAGTTATTGCCCCAGCTACCGCAGCCTAGGGTCGTGGTCACGGAGAGACCGTTTTGGATCGATCCACCAGCCGTGATCGAGCAAGGCGCATTGACGATCAGACGCGAGATGGTGATTTCATCGCCCGCCTTGATGATGTTACCCTGATTGTTCGAGTGGATGCCTGCCGTGTGGCCACTACCCTCCATCTTGAGGTTGGTATTGGCAATCTCAATAGCCTCGTCAAAGTGCTTGTAGGGCAGACAGGTCATCACGGGACACATCTTCTCTTTGCAGATAGGATCGGCCGTTCCGACGCCCTTGGCGGGCACGATGAGCATGCGAGTGCCCTCGGGTACGGAGATGCCAGCGAGCTGGGCAATGTGCTGCACGCTCTTGCCGACCACGTCACGGCTGATGGTGCCGTTGACGAAGAGCGTATTGACCAACTTGTCATGCTCCTCAGCAGGTACGAAGTAAGCTCCGTGATCCTTGAAAGCCTGGAAGATCTCCTCCCGGTGCTGCTCAGGGTAGATGAAGCACTGCTCGCCAGAGCAGATGATACCGTTGTCAAAGATACGTCCGCGAATGATAGTCTCGGCAGCCTCGTTGTAGTCGATATGCTCGTCGAGGATGACCTGCACGTTGCCAGCGCCTACGCCAAAGGAGGGCTTGCCCGAAGAGTAAGCAGAGTGTACCATACCCATACCACCCGTAGCGACTACGACGTCGACAGCCGCCATAAGGTCTTGCGTGGCTTGGATAGAGGGCTCGGTGACGCACTGGATGAGGTGCTCAGGAACGTTGAACTCCTTGAGACGCTCCAGTATGAGCTGGATGGTATGTGCGGAGCAATTCTTAGAGCGTGGGTGTGGAGAGACGATGATAGCGTTGCGCGTCTTGAGTGCGAAGGCGATGTTTGCCATCGGTGTGACGATTGGATTGGTCGTCGGAGTGATCGCAGCGACGACACCTACGGGCTTAGCGATCTTGATGAGACCGGTCTTCTCGTCGATGTCTAGTACGCCCATACTCTTCTTGCCCTGGAGGTTGCTCCATACGCCTTTTGACTTGTTGCGGCACTTAGCTACTTTGTCTTCGTAGACGCCCATCTCGGTCTCGTCGACAGCTTCACGAGCGAGCATCTCAGCATTGTCATAGACGACACGACAGAGAGCCTTGACCACCTGGTCTACAGCGTCCTGGTCGAAGCGTGCTTGGTAATCCTTCTGTGCCTCTCGTGCTAGAGAGACCATTTCTTTGATATCCATGATATGGTTGTTTATAGATTGAATTGTATGATAGCTTTATTAGTAGAGAGCCTTGTAGATGTCTCTGATCTCGTCCCGTGTGAGGGGGGTGTAGTTGTTCGCTAGGAGGCGCTGCTGCGTAGCGATGACCGCATCGGCAAAGCCTTCGATCTCCTCCTCCTTCATACCGTAGGTGTGGAGCGGGTTCTTGGCGATCAAAGCTGAGAGCAGTGCGTCGATCTCGTCAAAGAGCGTGGCGGGCGTACAACCCATCAGCTTGGCGAGCTTCTCCTTGAGGAGCTGCATCTGACCCGCTGGAGCCTTGCGCTCGTAAGCCTTAAAGACCTCGGTGAAGAACTGATAGTTTGCCTCTCCGTGCGGTACGTGATAGGTGCCACCGAGCGGATAAGAGAGCGCATGGACAGCGCCAACACCCGCATTGCCAAAGGCGATGCCAGCGAAGTTGCTCGCCATAATCATCTCGCCCATACAATCGAAGCGGTAGTCGGGACCCTTGTCTCGTATCTTCTGGAAGACTGGGATGATAATCTGCCAAGCGGCTTCGCTAAAGATAGCGGTGTAGGGATTGCACTTGGGCGAGAGGAAGGACTCGACAGCATGTATCAGCGCATCGATGGCGCTGCATGCGTAAAACTTGAAGGGCAGCCCCCTGAGTAGCTCAGGGATGATGACCGCATTGTCAGCTACGATGGCATCATCGGCGAGTCCCATCTTCGTCTGGCGGCTCTTGATCTCAGCGATGGAGATATTGGTCACCTCGCTTCCCGTACCACAGGTCGTGGGGATGATGATGAGCTGCTTCTCCTTGACGAGTGGTATCTTCTTGTCGAAAGCGTCCATCACGTCTGTCAAGCCACGCAGCACAAAGAGCTTGGAGATGTCGATGACCGTACCACCGCCTACAGCTATGACACGATCGTAATCCGTACCCTGGAGGTCGTGGAGGATCTGATTCATCATCTCCTCCGAGGGCTCTCCCGTGCCGTAGTGCTCCTGCATGACGAAGTGACAGGGTAGCTGAGAGGCTTTCATAAAGGGCTCGTAGAGGAAATCATTGGTGATGACTAGATCACGCTCCCCGAGTGCAAAGGCTTTAGCAAAGTCTGCAAAGGTCTCGAACTGGTCGATGACCGTCTTGAGCTTGAATAGTTGCATAGTAAGAATGTATTATTATAGTTTGAATCTTCTCTTGCACTCCGCCTCTAGCTCGGGGCGGAAATTGGGATGAGCGATAGCTGTCAGTGCTAAGGCTCGCTCACGGAGCGACTTGCCCTTGAGGTGCGCTACGCCATACTCGGTGACGATGTAGTCCACGTCGTTGCGAGAGGTAGTGATGGCAGCACCCTCCGTGAGTAGCGGTACGATGCGGGAGGCGGTGCCTCGGCGTGCCGTGGAGGGGATAGCGATGATGCTGCGTCCGCCCTTAGACCAAGCGGCACCACGCACGAAGTCTACCTGTCCGCCTGGACCGCTAAACTGTCGCAAGCCCATCGCCTCAGAGACCACTTGCCCCATAAGGTCTACCTCGATACAGCTATTGATGCTCACGAGGTGATCGTTTTGGGCGATGATGCGCGGGTCGTTGACATAGTTGACGGGACGCATCTCGATGGCTGGATTGTTGTGCGCAAAGTCGTAGAGCTCTTGCGTACCCATGAGGAAGGTAGCGACCACCTTGTTGGGGTGGAGCGTCTTACGCCGGCCCGTGATGGTATTAGCCTTGATGAGCTTGACCACGCCGTCAGAGACCATCTCGGAGTGGATGCCGAGATCCTTCTTATCCTTGAGGAAGAGCAAGACAGCATCGGGGATCGCTCCGATACCGAGCTGGAGCGTGTCGCCATCCTGTATGAGCTCTGCGCAGTGGCGTCCGATAGCCTCCTCGACCTCTCCGATGCGTGGCAGGTCGAGTGCGTAGAGTGGGTAGTCGGCCTCGACGATATGTGTGAGCTGTGAGATATGTATGAGATTGTCTCCGCCAACGAATGGCATCTGCTTATTGAGCTCTCCGATGACGACCCGAGCCTGCTCAGCGGCGGGCTTGCTATAGTCACAAGAGGTGCCAAAGCTACAGTAGCCCTCTTCGTTGGGATAGGAAAGCTGCACGATAGCGACATCGGGGTGAAAGACTCCCCCAGGCTGCATCATCGAGGGCACCTCGTAGAAGTAGGAGGGGACGAAGTCCGCACGCTGCTCATCGACAGCGGGACGCGTGTTGGCTCCGACGAAGTTGGTCACGAGTCTGAAGTGTCCCTCCATCTCGGGTGCTGTGTAGGGACTATCGCCCAGGGTGACCATATGGAAGATGCGGACGTCGTGGAAGCGCTCATAGTTTCGAGCTAAGGCAGCGACGCACGCTTGCGGTACAGCCGCCGCATGAGATAGGACGACGAAGTCACCGTCCTGTATGTGAGAGACCGCTTCGTCGGGAGAGATACTGCTAAATGGGATAGACATATAGAGAGAGGTTAGAGATTAGAGGTTAGAGGTTAGAAGATGGCTATTGGCTAGAGCTATCGGAGCCATCGGAGTAATCGGAGCCATCGGAGTGCTAGTGCCAACAGCTAACAGCCAAAAGCCAACAGCCAACAGCTACCTCCGTATGATCCGAAGCGCCTCGGCGATGAGTTCGTCGCTGACACTGTCGTCTACGGTGACCGTTAGGGTGGGGAGTCCCAGCTCGCTGCGTAGCGTCTCCTGCACTACCTCTTGGATCGTGCTGCTGAGCGAGGGGCATGCTTGACAACTCCCCGAGACCTTGACGAAAACTTGTTCGCCAGCGACCCTCAGCAGTGCTATGTCGCCCCCGTGTGCTTGAAGCTGGGGACGCACATAGCTACTGATGATGGTCGTGATCTCGTCTACCCTAGAGGATAGATCTGTCATAATCTGCTAGGACTACTTGCCCTGAGGCTTATCTAGAGAGGTGTCGATATGAGCTATCTGACGAGCCAGCTCCTTCTTTGCCTCCATATTACACTGACGCGAGATCATAATGCGCTGAGCCTGTGGCGAGCCAGCACCATGCAGGCTCTCCGTGCGGTAGCCTACGGCAGCGGTACCGAGCGTGAGGTTCTCGATCAGACGCAAGATGCGCATACGATTTACCGTGTCCGTACCCTTAGCACCAGCGAGATACTTACGCACGAGCGGACCGACCTCCTCGTGCTCTAGGTCAGCTTGGCTAGGCATCGTAACCATCAGACCGCCTGCTATGTCCTCAGCGAGACGAGTTATCTCGTAGGGATAGCGGGTTACATTCTGCTTACATACGTTGGCGAGGAGCATATCGATCAGGTAGTTGCCCGACTTCGTCTTCTTTCCCTCAGCCGAGCAAGCGATACCGCAAGCGTAGAGCGTCTCATTGAGGTGAACCATCTCGATCAGTTTGTCCTTGATGTGCGAAGCCTTAGGCACGCCGTTGTAGTCAGCAGCCAAAGCAGCAGCACCGATCAGTACGTCGCCCACACCTACCTTACAGCCACCATAAGACTGACGGTGATAGCCAGCGAAGCGCTCGACAAGCATATTGGAGAACTGGTACTCCCGGCACATGAAGACACGCTCCATAGGTACGAAGACATGATCCATGATGAAGAGCGTCTCATGACCTCCGAAGGTGGAGTTACCCAGGTCAATGTCTGCGCCCTCCTCCATCTTGCGCGTGTCGCAAGACTGGCGACCGTAGATGATTGTCACACCCTCGGCATCACTAGGGATGGCAAAAGAGACAGCGTAGTCAGCATCCTCCTCACGCATCGAGCAGGTAGGCATGATCAGGTGCTCGTGCGAATTGACCGAGCCAGTCTGGTGAGCCTTAGCCCCCGTGACGACGATACCGTCAGGGCGTATCTCGTTGATGTGTACGTAAAGGTCGGGATCCTCCTGCTGTGAGGGTGAGAGGCTACGGTCGCCCTTAGGATCGGTCATAGCACCGTCTACGACGAGGTCGTTGTCCTGGCAGTACTGTACATAGTCTCTGAAGCGCTGGTGATAGTTAGTGCCACACGCCTCGTCCATCTCATAGGTGGTAGACCAGATAGCGTTGAAAGCATCCATACCGACACAGCGCTGGAAGCAGCTAGCGGTCTTCTGACCGAGGAGACGCTGCATCTTGACCTTCTTGACGAGGTCCTCAGCACTCTGGTGAATGTGGCAGAAGCGATTGATCGTCTTGCCCGTAATGTTGGAGGTAGCGGTCATCAGATCCTTGTACTCCTCCTGCTGCGCCAGCTCATAGGTCATCGCTAGCGAATTGAGCGATGGACGAATCATGGGGTGGTCGACAGGGTTGTCGATCTTCTTGCCCATGAAGTAGACATTGAGATGGAGAGCTCTAAGGCTCTCGATGTACTCTTCGCGTGTTTTCATAACTTCTTTTCTGTATAAAGTGAATAGAATCGTCGTGCGTCAGAGTAGGACGATCGAGATACAGAGCAGAAGTCACGGGTAGCAGCACTATCCTACAGGTCGGAGCCTGCCAAGCCCTCCAGGCTGGCAGTAGAGAGTGACTGATGAGTGTAGACACAACGAGAGGGAGTCTCATAGCCAGTCTCACTGCTATGGACTCTATCATACGCACTATGTGAAGCCATAATATATGTCCCGCTGTCATTCTTTTTATTTCCTAGCTCTGAAAACAAAAGTCCTATGGCACAGGCAGGTCTTCTGACTTCTCCCTAGTTCGTATAGCTCACATCGAGTCGTACAAAACGGGCGATACCCTGGGTCTTCCCATAGCTACCTACGGTACCTTCACGCGAAGGCTCGTAGGGGTCGTGCTACAGTGACATCATAATGCAGGGGCGCACTTCAGGAGTTACAGCTGAGAGTACAGTCTTGGCTTCGCACCAAGTTCCCTATTCAGACGGGGTGACAAGATTTGGTTGTTCCTCGTACACCTATGCACCGCAAAGGTACATAATATATTCTAATCCCCACACAAGGATATTCACCGAAAAAATCTGATTTCCACGTGGAAATCTCCAAATACCCACGTGAGAAAAGAAAATTCTCCACGTAGCGGCGAAACAAAACTTCGGAGGAATCAAATGAAACTTCGGAGGAAATGTTTCTCGCCCACGTGGAGAATAAAAAACCGCCACGTGGGAAATCGAAAATCCCTACGTGGAAATCAGTTTTTCCCGACACTGCGCCGTATCGATATTTTTGGCTGTTAGCTGTTAGCTTTTGGCTGTTAGCTATTGGCGCTAGCACTCCGATGGCTCCGATTACTCCGATGGCTCCGAAGGCTCCGATAGCTCTAGCCAATAGCCAATCTCTAACCTCTAAATTCGTATCTTTGCATGAGGCTGGTACAGGTCAGCCGAGGCTACGGATCTACAATGAAGACTCACTTTGACATTATCGTAATTGGTGCAGGGCATGCTGGCTGCGAGGCGGCGTGCGCTACGGCGCGCATGGGTGCCTCGACGCTCCTCATCACGGGAGATATGAACAAAGTGGCGCAGCTGAGCTGCAATCCCGCCATGGGGGGAATCGCCAAGGGACAGATAGTGAGAGAGATAGATGCGATCGGCGGCTACACGGGGCAACTGTCTGACGCCGCTACGATACAGTGGCGCATGCTCAACCGTAGCAAGGGACCAGCCATGTGGAGCCCACGAGCACAGCTAGACCGTATGCGCTTTATGGAGCTATGGAGAGGCCAGCTAGATCGGACGGATCGCTTGGCACTCTGGCAAGACTTCGTCGTAGATATAAAGTTTGGCGCAGAGGATGGTAAACATCTGGTAGTGACACAGTTGGGCATGACCTTTACAGCGGCAAAGGTGATCCTCACGGCAGGGACTTTCCTCGGGGGGCTGATGCACTTCGGTAAGACGATGATCCCTGGCGGACGCATCTCAGAGCCGGCTAGCCACGGCGTCACGGAGTGTCTCGTAGCGGCGGGGCATCATGCGGACCGTATGAAGACGGGCACACCTGTCCGCATTGACGGACGCTCCGTAGACTGGTCGCTCGTAGAGGAGCAACCAGGTGACGAGGAGGCAGGACAATTCAGCTTCCTCCCGATGCAGCGTAGTCATCTGCGACAGCGCTCCTGCTACATCCTCTATACCAACGAAGCTTGCCACGACATACTGCGCGCTTCGCTCAGCGACTCGCCACTTTACAACGGTCAGATACAGAGCATCGGCCCGCGCTACTGCCCCAGCATAGAGACGAAGATTGTCAACTTCGCCGACCGTACACGCCATCAGCTCTTCCTCGAGCCCGAGGGTGAGGAGACGAACGAGTACTACCTCAACGGTTTTAGTTCGTCGCTCCCTATCGATACGCAGATCAGAGCTTTGCAGACGATTCCCGCATTGAGGGATGTGCAGCTCTATCGCCCAGGCTATGCGATCGAGTACGACTTCTTTGACCCTCGCGATCTGCACCATACGCTGGAGAGTAAGCTAGTTCCTGGCCTTTACCTAGCTGGTCAGGTGAACGGCACCACCGGCTACGAAGAGGCGGCCGGACAAGGCCTCCTCGCAGGCATCAATGCTGCCCTAGCCCTACAAAAAAAGGCTCCGCTCGTCCTAAGACGAGACGAAGCCTACATAGGCGTCCTCATTGACGATCTCGTAACCAAGGGGGTCGACGAGCCGTATCGCATGTTCACCTCACGTGCTGAGTACCGTATACTCCTACGTCAGGACAACGCCGACCTGCGACTGACGCCCTATGCGGAGCAGCTGGGGCTAGCGACCACAGAGCGACTGAATCGCCTCGAGCAAATCAAAGAGGGCATAGCAGCTCTAGATAATCTCTGTGCTAACTACTCAGTCAAGCCAGAGGAGGTCAACGGCTACCTCACCAGTCTAGGCGAGAAACCTCTAGACTTCGGCACCAAGCTCACCACCCTACTCCTTCGCCCGCACGTTTCGCTCACTGGTTTGATCGCCCAGCTAAACGATTTCGCCACGCAGGTGGCAACTTTGATCGGTGATGACAAGGAGGTCCTCACACGCACCGAGACCGCCATCAAGTATCGAGGCTACATCGAGCGGGAGGAACAAGCTGCCCAGAAGCTTCACCGCCTCGAGTCGCTGACGCTAGGCGATAAGTTCGACTACCAGCAGATCACTGCACTCCCCATAGAGGCTCGTGAGAAGCTCTCTCGTATCCGCCCCGCCACTATCGCTCAGGCCGCCCGCATCCCAGGCATCTCCCCGAGCGATATCAATATACTCCTAGTTCTACTGGGACGATAGCTTACCGTTTCACGTGAAACAATCGAAATGAACCGAGACGAAATCAAAGCTATCCTTCCAACCATCCCGCAAGACCCAGGATGCTATCAGTACCGCAACAAGAACGGGACGATCATCTACGTGGGCAAAGCGAAGAATCTGCGTAATCGTGTCTCCTCTTACTTCAATAACTCGCCAAAAGATCCGAAGACAACAAGGCTGGTCAGTGAGATTCGCCAGCTAGAGTACTTCGTAGTCAACACCGAAGCTGAGGCTTTGGTCTTGGAGAACAATCTGATCAAAACGCACCTGCCGAAGTACAACATACTACTCAAGGACGACAAGTCTTACCCACGCATTGTTATCACGAGCGAACCGTTTCCACGCATCTTCGCCACGAGAAAGGAGGAGGGCAAGGGAGACTATTATGGTCCCTACCCCAATGTGGCAATGGCGCACACCGTGATCGATCTAATTCATCGGGTGCTTCAGCTGCGTTCGTGTCGCTATGCTTTGACCCCCGAGGTGGTGCGGGAGCGACGGGTGGATCTTTGTCTGCAATACCATATTAAGAAGTGCGGCGGCCCCTGCCAAGGGTTGGTCTCGGCTGAGGAGTACGCCCATGCGGTGCAACTAGCCCGACGCATCCTCAAGGGAGAGATAAACGTCCTCATCGAGGAGGAGGTAGAAGAGATGAATCGTATGAGCGAGCGGCTGGAGTTCGAGCGAGCCGAGCAGCATCGTCAGAATATTGAGACGCTACGTCGCTACTCGGGCAAGCATGTCGTCGCTCCCAACATTCGCGAGGCAGATGTTTTTGCCTACGATGAGGACGACGTCAATGGTTTCGTCTGTATGATGCAGGTACGCCACGGGGCGGTTGTCTTAGCGCACAACTTAACCTTCAAGAAGACGGTCGACTCTTCGCGAAGTGATCTGCTCGCTTACCTGATAGAGGAACTAAGACAGCGCTTCGGCAGCACAGCTCGTGAGGTGATCCTGGCGGAGCCTGGCGAATGGGAAGGCGACAACTATCGAATCACGGTACCACAGCGAGGTGAGAAGAAGCAACTTCTCGAGCTGGCCCAGCTCAACGTCTCACGCTACCGCTGGGACTGCTACAAGCGTCAGGAGAAGCTCAACCCCGAGCAGCGAGCTACGCGTCTTCTCACTACGATGAAAAAGGATCTCGGCATCGATCACCTACCCCGTCATATGGAGTGCTTTGACAATTCAAACATACAAGGCACCAATCCCGTGGCTGCGTGCGTGGTCTTTAAGAATGGTAAGCCGGCGAAGAGCGAGTACCGAAAGTTTCATGTGAAAACAGTCGTCGGGGCTGACGACTATCGGACGATGCGTGAGATCATCTACCGACGCTATCGCCGTGTATTGGACGAGGGGCAGCCACTCCCCGACCTGATCATCATAGATGGAGGCAAGGGGCAACTACATGTTGCCTGCGAAACACTCAAAGAGCTAGGTATCTACGACAAAGTATGCGTCTTCGGTCTTGCGGAGCGCTTCGAAGAGCTCTATCGTCCTGGTGAGTCGGAGCCTTTGGTCTTGGATCGTCGGTCGGAAACGCTCAAGGTGATCTGTCATATACGTGACGAGGCGCACCGCTTTGGCATCACCTTTCACAGAGATAGTCGCTCGAAGCAACAGACGAAGAGCATCCTCGACGAGATCTCTGGCATTGGAGCACGCAGCAAGGAGACTTTGCTGCAAGCCTTCAAGACCCCCCAGCGAGTTGTCAAGGCTAGCCGTGCCGAACTGATCGCAACCCTCGGCACGAGCAAGGGAAACAAGCTCTACAATCACCTACACCCCGATGAAGCTACGCTACATTCCGACGAAACTACAGAAACGACCTAGAGAAGAAACAGTATGAAAGCACTTTTACAGCGAGTCACCCACGCCTCTGTGTCGATCGACGGAAACTGCGTTGGGAGCATTCGGCAAGGCATTGTCCTCCTCCTCGGCATCGGCTACGAAGATGGTCCCGAGCAGATCGAGAAGCTCTGCCAAAAGGTGTGCAAGCTACGCATCTTTGACGATGAGGAGGGCGTGATGAATCGTTCGCTACTAGACATTGGTGGCGAAGCTCTTGTCGTGAGCCAGTTTACACTCATGGCAAACTGTCGCAAAGGCAACCGTCCGAGCTATATCGGAGCTGCTAAAGGTGAGGTGTCGGAGCCGCTCTACGAGCAGTTTGTCGCTAAGATGCGTCTCATTATGGGCGCAGATTCAATTAAAACCGGTAAATTTGGAGCCGATATGCAGGTGGAGATACATAATGACGGCCCTGTGACCATAATCCTAGACACCGACACGCTATAATGGACGTTACAGACAAAGCAAAAGAGACAACGCTAGACGAGCTTCAGCAGTTGGTCGACGAATGGATACACACCTACGGCGTACGCTATTTCGACCCGCTGACCAATATGGCAATCCTGACGGAGGAGACGGGTGAGGTGGCACGTGTTATGGCGCGGCTCTACGGTGAGCAGAGTGCCAAAGCGTCCGATCATCTCGACCTTGCGGACGAGCTGGCAGACCTGCTCTGGGTACTCACCTGCATTGCCAACCAGTGCGGAGTCAACCTACAGGAGGCACTTGAGAAGAACCTCCAGAAGAAAACAAAGCGCGACGCAACCCGACATTTAAACAACGACAAGCTACGCTCTAAGCAAGCAGACACAACAAAATAACTAACCTTCAAACAATAGAAACTGATGCATCAGATAGACAAATACCATAAAGCGATCTCGCTCTACGAACCTATCGAGGGAGATGTTACCGCCAAGGTACAAGAGATCATCGACAAGCACTATAAGGAGTGCTACACACCAGAGGTCCTCAAGCTACTCTACAGCTGTATCGACCTAACCACGCTAATGGGAGGTGATACCGACGAGAGCGTCACCAAGATGGTCGCTAGCGTCAACGACTTCGAGACCAATCACCCCGACATCCCCAACGTAGCCGCCATCTGCGTCTATCCCGCTCTGGTGCCTACGGTCAAGGCTACGCTCACTTGTCCCGACGTACGCATCGCTTCGGTAGCAGCAGGCTTTCCTGCCAGTCAGACCTTCCCAGAGATCAAGGTCGCTGAGGTCTCTATGGCTGTCGCCGAGGGAGCCAACGAAGTAGACGTTGTCCTCAACCTAAACCGCTTCCTATCAGAGGACTACGATGGTGTATGCACCGAGATCGAGGAACTCAAGGACGCAGCACGTGGAGCGCACCTCAAGGTGATCCTCGAGTCCGGTCTGCTCTCTGACCCACGTCAGATACAGATCGCCTCGATCCTGTCGCTCTACTCAGGCGCTGACTTCATCAAGACCTCTACAGGCAAGGAGTATCCAGGTGCTTCACTCGAGGCCGCTTACGTTATGTGTCATACGCTGCGCAAGTACTACGAGCTACACGGCGAGCGTCGAGGCTTCAAGGTCAGCGGTGGTGTCCGCACACCAGAGGATGTGGTCAAGTATTACTGCATCGTCAAGGAGCTCCTTGGCGAGGAGTGGCTCACCCCAGAGCTCTTCCGTCTAGGTGCTAGCAGTCTTGGCAAGAACCTCCTCAAGGCAATCGAGGGATAAGAGACAACTTAGGAGGCTATGCCCCGCCACACGGATGAAAGTGGAGAGGGGCATAGCTTTTTGTCAAATTTCCTCATTGCAAAGCCCAAGAGAGCGTCAAAAGAGCCAAACAGCCCGAAACGAGCCAAAACGAGAAACTACAGAAGATGCCTCCAATATCGACAGAACAGCTTAACTATCAAGGTGTTTACCCCTCACAAGAGGCCATTAAAGCGCAAATTCCTGACGATTTTCTGACCGACTCGGGACTTTGTACGGGATTTGAGCAAGCATTGCGCCGTTTATTGGGGGTCGAGCGCACGATCCATCTGACCTCTTCGCCACAAGTAGCACTTACCGCAGCACTGCGTATGTTGCAGCTGCGAGAGGGCGAGTCTGTCTTCGTACCAGCTTACTGGCGTAAGGAGTATATCCATAGTCTGCTGGCGATGCGGTTGCGTCCGATTTTTGTGGAGGTCACCTCCTTCAATATGGCGATGGACCCGCTCCTCCTCAGCAAGCATCTCGAGCGTATGGTCAATGCTGGCACTCCCCTACCCCGTGCCATCATCGTGGCGCATGCTCACGGCATCCCCGCCAATATGGAGCTTGTCTGCTCCGTGGCGCAACGGTACAATATGACCATCATCGAGGACTGCTCGCAGGCGCTCGGGAGTTCTATTGACGAGCGAGCGTGTGGTACCTGGGGGCAGCTCTCTTTCTTCTCCTTCTCCACAGGCGAGATCATACAAGCTGGCACAGCAGGCGCACTCAGTTGGTCCGAAAATCGCAGCCTCTCGCTCGACGCACCTTATCACAGTTGGAGTGCTCAGGAGAAGCTCTCCATCGAAGCTTGGCTACGTCCCTATCCGCTAGCGCCTCTGCAGGCAGCTGTCTTACTTCCTCAGCTAGCGCAACTCAAAGAGGTCATAGAGAAAAAGCGTCTTATGGCTAAGCTCTACCGCAAGTACCTCACGCAAGCCTTCGGTCTCCGCTATCTCAGCTGGCCCGAAGACGCACCGCACAGCTATCGTCCTAATTATAGTAGTCAGCCGATACATATCGAGCCCACGATGCTTCACTTCTCTCGTCACGAGCTCGGGCGAGCCCTGCAGGAGGAGCAGTTCGTTCCGCTCCTACCGCCACTAGAGAGTCTCAGCGAGCTCCCCGCACTCCACGCCTACAGCAGTGTGGTCAGCGGTGTAGCGCAGAGCATGGCGCCCGATCTGCTCTACCTGCCCAACGATAGTATGCTGACAGGCGCCCGCACCTTAGAGGTTGTCGAGGTCATCCGTCAGCTCGTTTACAAGTACAATAGCTAATCATCTTACGATGTCCACCCCTTTAGAAAAAGAAATACGTAGTCGTCGCACCTTTGCCGTCATAGCGCACCCAGATGCGGGTAAAACAACCCTCACCGAGAAGCTCCTCCTCTACGGAGGCGCCATCCACGTAGCTGGAGCCGTCAAGAGCAACAAGATCAAGAAGAGCGCCACCAGTGACTTTATGGAGATAGAGCGTCAGCGTGGTATCTCCGTGGCAACCAGCGTTATGGGCTTCAACTATAAGGACTACAAGATCAACATCCTCGACACGCCAGGTCACCAAGACTTCGCCGAAGACACCTACCGCACACTCACTGCCGTGGACAGCGTCATCATCGTCATCGACCACGCCAAGGGTGTCGAGCAGCAGACGCGTCGTCTTATGGAGGTGTGCCGTATGCGCCACACGCCCGTCATCGTCTTCATCAACAAGCTAGACCGCGAGGGACTAGACCCCTTCGACCTACTCGACGAGGTAGAGCGAGAGCTAGGCGTCGTGACCACACCGATGGTTTGGCCCATAGGCATGGGCGACCGCTTCAAGGGCGTGTACAACATCTTCGACCACGAGCTCAACCTCTTTACACCCAATAAGCAGCATGTCGTCGAGGACCTCCACCATATCGAGAGCCTCGACTCGCCCGACCTCGTCCAGCATATCGGAGCCGCAGCTGCCGAGCGACTCGCTGAGGAGGTCGAGATGGTCGAGGGCGTCTACCCCACATTCGACCACGACGCTTATCTCGCAGGCGAGCAAGCACCCGTCTTCTTCGGCTCCGCGCTCAATACCTTTGGCGTACGCGAACTACTAGACACCTTCGTACGTATCGCACCCTCGCCCCAGCCCGTAAAGGCCGAGGAGAGAGAGGTAAGTCCTTACGAAGAGAACTTCACCGGCTTCGTCTTCAAGATCCACGCCAATATGGATCCCAACCACCGCAGCTGTATCGCCTTCGTCAAGGTCTGCTCAGGACGCTTCGAGCGCAACGTCTACTACCACCACACACGGCTCGACAAGCAGGTGCGCTTCTCCTCCCCTACCGCCTTTATGGCCAATAAGAAAGAGGTCATCGACGACGCCTATGCGGGCGACATCGTAGGACTCCCCGACACGGGTCTGTTTCGCATTGGTGACACCATCACGTCAGGCGAGATGCTCCACTTCAAGGGGTTGCCCAGCTTTAGTCCTGAGCTCTTTAAGTATATCGAGAATGCTGATCCGATGAAGCAGAAGCAGCTCATCAAGGGTACCGACCAACTGATGGGCGAAGGTGTAGCACAGCTCTTTGTCAATCAGTTCAACGGCAGACGCATCATCGGTACCGTCGGTCAGTTGCAGTTTGAGGTGATTCAGTATCGACTGCTTCATGAATATGGCGCTGAGTGTCGCTGGGAGCCACTGCACCTCTATAAGGCGTGCTGGATCGAGAGCGACGATGCCGAGGAGCTGGCCAACTTCAAGCGCCGCAAAGCTCAGTATATGGCACTAGACCACGCCGGCCGCGACGTCTACCTCGCAGAGAGTAGCTACATCCTGCAGATGGCTCAGCAAGACTTCCCGCACATCCGCTTCCACTTCACCAGCGAGTTCTAACGCATCTCTGCTCGCAACCCGCTACCCAATCAGGATCAAAAAAGGTCTCGTTCATAGACCTGGCAAAGGTACTATAGCAGGCTACAGACTTATGTTGAGTTCGGCACTCTGGTGCACCCAACATTCGTCTGTAGCCTGCAAACGTCTCAACAGGTTCTATATTTCGCAAATCTCACGAGAGACCTTTTGTAAGAACGGACAGACCGCAGTAATTACCCACATTTAGGTATTGAGAACGAGCAAAATAGCTAGTACCTTTGCGTGTATATAAAGTTTTGTTTACGACACGCATGAGTACCTATTCGCATCATCGCTCTTGGCTGGGCCGAATGGCATATAGCCTAATATTAGTCGCACTATCATCGACCGTCTGCACGCTCGTCGCTCAGAGCAATCCTAGACGATGCACCTACAGCGGTGTAGTGCTAGACGCTACGTCACAGGAGCCACTCATCGGCGCCTCTCTGTGGGTTGAGGAGCTACATCAAGGGGTAGCTACAGATGCTGATGGTGCCTTCACCTTGTCTCTACCAACCAATGGGGAGTATCATATCAAGGTAAGCTATGTAGGTTACAAAGACTACACTTTCCGCTATAAGAGGGTGAGTCAAGCTCCTCAGCGTATCCTCCTCTCAAGTGCTACGGCGGAGCTAAGCACAGTCTTCGTTCACGGTAAGGGGCAAGCACAGCGACTGCGTGAGATCCCCTCGTCCATCACCGTCATCGACACACGAGAGCTGCACGGCACGGTATCTTCGCTCAATGAGGTCCTCAACCGCTCTATGGGTGTCAAGGTGACCAGCACGGGTGGCATCGGAAGCACTTCCCGTATGATCATACAAGGTCTAGACGGCAAGCGCATTGCGCTCTTTGTCAATGGCATCCCGATGGGTAGCTCGGATCAGACTTGTCTCGATGCCTTTGCTGTAGACCAAATAGATCATGTAGAGGTGTACAAGGGGATCATCCCCTCGTGGCTCGGTGGCGAGGGTCTAGGCGGAGCGATCAATATAATACTGCGTCACGAGGAGCAACAAGACCATCTGACCGCATCCTATGAGGAGGGCTCCTTTCATACGCACAAGGGGAGCTTGCGCGCCAATAAGTACTTGCCCGCTCTCGGACTGAATCTCTCCCTAGCTCTCCAAGGGCTTTACACGGATAATGACTATACCTTTGACTCCCCCTTTGAGCAAGGACTGGTGGTACGGCGAGATCATGACACCTATGCGAGCTATGGAGGCTCTCTGGCCCTGTCCCTGCACAAGCCGTGGATAGACCATCTGTCGCTCTCGCTAGGTGCTGATCGCACCTATCAGGAGATACAGGGAGGTGTCCTCAATCTGCAAAACAACATCCAGCATGCCCACACCCATACAACGAACCTACAGGGTGCTCTATCAGTCGCAAAGAGCATACTAGACGGCAAGCTCTATCTAAGCTCGACAAGTATCGTCGCGTACCAATTGCTGAACCACGTGGACACCTCGCACTATTGCTACGACTTCGCTGGGCGCACCTTCCCCAGTGGCTCCGGTCAAGGCGAGATAGGTAGCACACCCAATGACTCACATAACCAGCTCATCAACATACAGGAGCAGCTAAACCTACGCTACCAGCTGTCGCCCGCTCATCGTCTCCTAGGCAATATCTCCTACCGCTTCGCCCGACGTGATCCCCACGATGAGCTAGCCAGCAAGTATACCAAGCTCGCTGTGAGTGGCTACCCTGGGTATATACACTCTCTCATATCAGGTTTGACACACGAGTGGAAGCTATGGGACAATCGTATCACCAATGAACTGGGTGTGAAGCATGTATACTTTTACTCCTCAGTATCTCCCCTAGGCTTCACCATCTACGAGCAGGATCACGCTCCACTCACCAGCTCACGCTCCGTATGGGGCGGTAGCGAAGCTATCTCCATCAAGGCTCTCCCCAATCTCACGCTCAAAGGCTCTACGCAATACACTATGCGCACCCCTCGTGCCGAGGAGATCATCGGTGACGGTGTACTCATCTACCCCTCGCCTAAGCTAGCCCCCGAGCGGAGCCTTAACTTCAACCTAGGCGTCAACTGGCTCTGCAACCCTGACGACTACCCCAACTGTCGCATCGACCTCAACGGATACTATATGAATGTGAGGGATATGATCAAGCTGGTTATGGAGAGCCTTATCATGAAGTACACAAACTTTGGTCAAGTGCGCATAGCAGGCGTAGAGGCGGAGATCTATGCCAACCTCTTCCCCTGGCTGACCATTCGCTCCAACATCACCTATCAAGATGCACGTGACAAGATGAAGACAGCGATCGGGGGCGGTCAAAACTTTCACTACAACTATCGTGTACCCAATATGCCTTACCTCTTTGGCAATGCGGAGATCCGTCTACAGGGCGACCAGCTACTCTTCTCCGATGATCATGGCGAGGGCTTTATAGCGTGCGAGTACACGGCACCCTTTAGCTATGGGTGGGAGGCGAGCAAGGTGAGCCGACTACAGGTACCTCGCCGATGGAACTTCAACGTGGGAGTGCAGTACACGCTCTTTCAGCATTACCACCTAGCTCTAGAGGTCAACAACCTCTTTGACACCAAGCAGTGGGCGGAGTATCAGTACCCACTCCCGACACGCTCGCTACGTGCCAAGCTCCAGGTCACATTCTAACTACTCAAGATGATTATAAACCTAATAAATAATAGAACGATGAAGCATCTTAGCTTACTAATCATGACCGCCCTCTTAGGGCTAGTCACACTCAGCTCATGTCAAAAGGAGGAAAACACTCCTCAGCAGACACAGGAAGCCAAGTTTATCTACGCCTCACAGGTGGAGAATGCCTTCCAGCTCACACCCCTAGCCGACCTCGCAGAGGGCGTGCAGACCTCATTTGACAATTCGCAGACCCTCCCCATGGGGCACCTCTTCCTAGAGAAGTACGGTGACTACATTTACGCTATGTCAGGTAGTATGTTCGGCTATGGAGGCGAGCAGACGCTACACAAGTATCAGATGAGCGAGGGCAAGCTCAAGGAGGTCGCCACGCTCTCCTTCAAGGGTTCTCCCAATGTTCTCGAGGTCATCTTCGCCAGCGATACGAAGGCTTACGGCGTGACCTGCGCTAGCCGTGGTCAGCTCGTCATCTTTAACCCCTCCACTATGCAGGAGATGGGCGAGATAGACCTCTCTCCCTATGCTGCTACAGACCCCAAGGCTGAGGCTCCTGACAAAGATCCCGATGCTGGGACTGGTATCGTGCGAGATGGCAAGCTCTTCCTCTGTCTCAATCAGACAAAGTCTATGATGGAGCTATACGATGAGCCAGCCTCTGTGGCGGTCATTGATGTCGCCACGGACAAGGTCGAGAAGGTCATCAAGGACTCTCGCGTACAGAGCCTTGGTATGGTCGGACACACCAGTGCCATCCTCGACGAGGCAGGTAACATATACTTCTATTCAGGACCTCGCAGTGCTATGTTTGGCAGGCCTGAGGGTATCTTGAGAATCAAAAAGGGCGAGACCGACTTTGACAAGGAGTACTACGTCTCCGTGACCAAAGCTGATGGTGCAGAGCCCACCTCTTATGGTATAAAGATGACCTACTACAAGGACAAGGTCTACTTCTTCCTAGAGAAGCCTTCGCTCGTTGTCGATCCCAACGACAAGACCTATACCAAAAACAAAGACTTCGTCCCCTATGAGCTAGACCTCAAGAGTGGCAAGGGTAAGATGCTCCCCCTCCCAGGCTCTAGTGGCTGGAGTGCCAATGGTACTATAGAGTACAACGGCAAGATCTACTTCGGCATACACGCTAAAGACGGTATGGGCTTCTACAGCTACGACCCAGCTACAGGACAGGGTAGCAGCAAGCCCGTAGTAACTACGCCCGCAGGTATCTATACAATCATCAAACTCTAAATAATCATGAATAGACAGACTCGCACCGCCCTCCTATGGGCTTTCATCCCGATGGGATACATCTTCCACACGCTCTGTGAGCTGATGCCACTCTTTGCTGGTCTCAGCGTAGCAACGGAGGAGATGACCACAGAGAAGCTCCCAGCTATGACCACCTTCACGGGATGGGCACTCTACCTAGTACCACTCGTCGGTCTGCTCTGTAGCTGCTACGGCAAGCAACGCTGGAGCACTATCGTCAGTTTCGTACTCGCTTGTCTCACCCTACTGCTCAATATCTGTCACCTCTGCACAGACCTCCTACCCCACTTCTCGTGGGCACAGGCAGCCATACTACCATTTGTCTGCGTCGTCGCCGTCCTACTCGTCATAGATCTTTGGAAAGAGCTACGCACGAGCAAGGCGCAATGAGCGCAACGCTTTGACGGTTAGATAGAAGTTAGGCAACAAGAATCGAGAGGAGGCTGTCACGAGAGTTGACAGCCTCCTTTTGTATGCGCTTATTATCCTAGAGGACGACAAGGCCGGCGAGGAGGAGCTGCATCGTGAGGACGAGGATGACGAGTAGCGGTAGCAGGTAGCGCCACGTATGGCGTGAGAGCTGACTCGCCCAGGGGATGATCGGTATGATGACCAGCGGTACAGCAAGGAGGAGCGTGGAGCGCATCGTCTCTGCCTGAACGAGTGCCAGCAAGAGGACGAAGGTACTCATCAGTAGTAGCGCTCTCTGTCTGTACCAGGTGACGACGTGACTGCCTCCACGAATGCTTTCTAGCCCGACACGCGCCATAATGAGCAACAGAGCTATAACGCCCCACCCTATCCAGTCGAAGGGCGTAGCGGGGCTTAGAAGCATATCTACACTGAACCACAGCTGCGTATAGAGGTTTATCAATGGTGTAGCACCTTGCCAGAGGTAGAGCGTGGGCAGTACGAGCCAGAGTATCGCCATAAAGCCACAGAGATAGGCGAGGTAGGCGCGCAGGCGACGCACCTTCATCAAGGCAAGGAGCGACAAGCTCAGCGGTACGATCAGAAGCAACGGGGGGTAGAGTAGTACGGCAATGCCCATCATGAGTCCAGCGACGGTGAGTCTCTGCAGCCTGTCAGGACGACTGTAGCAGAGCATCTGCAGGTATAGCGAGATGAGTAGCGCAGGGAGTGCCCAGATAGACCAACTGAGCGTAAAGAATGTGGTCAGTGGCACCAAGAGCAATGCCTGCAGGAGCAGTAAGAGCGATCGCTGACGGGGCGTGATGAGTAGGAGCTGTATGGCTATGCGGTCTGATAGTACTAGGGTAGCTACGAGTGCTAGATCGTTTGCCACTAGAGGGACTAGAGCCATCGTCTTGTTTACTTGGAAGCTTATATAATCACCTAGGTACCACTGTATAGCGGTACATAGTTGACACACGACTATCGAGACAAGGAGTGCCAGTGGTGCTGGGAGCGAACTTTTATAGCGTTGTATCATTTACTTATAGCGCTCAGCGATCAAACTATCTAGATAGCCATCTAGCTGCGACATATATTGGTCGAAAGTGTAGGGCAGTAGCGACTGTCTGGTGATCCCACCACAGCGCTCCCCTATCAAGTCATAGAGATGTCGCAAGGCTCGTGCTATATCCTCCGTATCTAGCGGGTTCAGTCGGTAACCCTCCCGCTCAGAGCGAACGAGTGTGCAGGAACCCGCCACCTCGCTCACCGCTACAGGTATGCCTAGCGCTAGCGCCTCAGCAACCGTAGCCCCAAAGAGCTCGGCAGTACTCGGCAGTATCAGCGCATCTCCGAGTCCGTAATGCGCATAGAGATCACTTCCCTGCTGCTTGCCGGCAAATGTGACACGCTCCTCTAGCTTGAGCATCGTAGCTTGCTGACGCAGCTCCGCATCCATCGGTCCATCGCCCACCATCAGCAGCTGGAGGTCTAGCCCTTCGTCGATAACTAGTCTGAAAGCCTCTAGGAGGCGTGGCAAGTTCTTCACCTTGTCAAGTCGCCCCACGTAGAGGATTATCGCCCGCCCGTCAGGGAGAGCATAGCGGGAGCGTAGCGCTGTGGTCTGTGCCTCAGCTAGTGCGACCTGTCGCTGCAAGTATTGCTCATCTTGTACGATCGGTAGGTAGTGCCACTTCGATAGTTCTCCACGACACAGGTCTCGATAGCAATCCTTCACCTGTTCGCTACAGAGGATCACCCCATCGATGCGATCTAGTAGCCAGCGCTTGGGCAAGTATGATGAGTCCCGTAGCGTAGACTCAGCCATGACCATGTTGTCATCGCACATAGAGACTAGACGTGGTAGGGGACGTGCGGAGCGTCCACGCAGTAAGTAGAGCATCCCTGTCAGGAGGTTAAATTCGCTACAGAGAATCAAGTCATACGGCTGGCGCAAGATACGCAGTAGCTCGGGACGCAGATTAGGCAAGAGACGCCCCCCAGGGGCTAATAGATTATAGTCAAACTGTATGCGATCCCCCTGCTGTGCTAAGTTAAAGTCTTGCTCTAGTGGCTGACCATACTCCAGGTATAGCTCCACATCGTACCGCTTCGCCAAGTGGGAGAAAAGGTCTATCCGATAGGGAGCCAGTGCTCTATGGATGATCAGTATGCGAGGCGTGTACTGCATCTCGTCAGCAGCTACTTACCAGTTGTCCCAGTCGAGGAGATCGGATGAGGGATTGTCTTGCTCCTCATCGTAGTCCAGTGGCTCTTCGTCCCACTCCTCTAGAAGTGGCTCATCAATGACTGGAGCCTGGAGGAATTGCTCTAGATCCCGTCGCTCACGCTTGGTCGGTCTGCCAAGGCCTTGTGCACGATCCACATAGCCCGACATACGCTTCATCTCTAGTAGCTCGTACTGCTCAGGAGGCGTCACATTGAGGATATACTCAGGGACGAGCTTAGCGCCCATACGATTGGTCGTGGTCTGTAGCACCTTAAAGGATAGCGTCACGGGCGGTTTGCGCACCGATATGATGTCGCCCGCCATAACCATCTTGGCTGGCTTAGCAGTCACATCATTGATCGCTACCCTACCCTTGCGGCAGGCATCCTGCGCTATGGAGCGTGTCTTGAAGATACGCACCGCCCAGAGGAAGCTATCTATTCGTACCGCTCTACTCATATCGGTTTAGTTAAAGCTATTCATCGTCCGCTCCACGCCCATCAGGCAGAAGCTTTCGATCATCTCATCGACACGCTCTAGGAGTCGAGGCATATCGGCCAGCTCCCCCTCGGGAAACTGCGCCAGCACATACTCTATCTGCTTACCCCTCGGGTAGTCATGCCCTATGCCAAAGCGTAGTCGCGGATAGCGATCCGTACCGAGAAGCTCCGTGATATGCTTGAGTCCATTGTGCCCACCAGCACTACCGCCAGGCTTCATACGGAGCGTGCCAAAGGGGAGTGCCAAGTCATCGAGACAGATTAATATATGGTCTACTGGCACCTTCAGCTCCCGCATCCAGTAGCGCACAGCTGTGCCACTCAGGTTCATATAGGTAGAAGGCTTGAGGAGGGTCAGCTGGACATTCTTAATGCGTCCCGAGGTGACCTCCCCATGGCGAGCTGTAGACCAAGTCCACCCCTGCTTGTCTGCGAGGTGGCTCACCATACGGAAGCCTATGTTGTGTCTCGTGCCACGATACTCCTCTGTAGGATTACCGAGCCCGACGATTAGGTATTGATTCATATTGCGATAGATGTCAATGGTAGGGAGACCGCATCGCCCAGTCTCACAGAGAGCCTATCTGCGCCACTGCTTAGGTGTAGCAACAGGGATCTCTGGTAGGAGGTTCTCACGATCTATCTCTATCGGATCAATCTGGTGATTAGGTGCGATAGGCGATAGCTTTGGCTCGGGGACCATAACCGCCCCCTCCTCGATCAGCTTATTCATCTCAGGCACACGCCCAGCGCTTAGATAGCGACTCGAGAAGTAAGCGCTACGACTGAGTCGCTCGATGATGATACCACGACTATTGGTACTATGCATCATAACAAGATCGCCATCGACGACATCGATGACCATCGCCACATGCCCCACACGACCACTACTGCGATTACGCCCCGTAAAGAAGAGCAAGTCTCCCGGTAGCACCTCTTCTCTCTTGATTCTCTTCACATAGTTTGCTTGCGTAGCGGATCCACGTGGCACGGTGATACCATATCGCGAGTAGACGTATGATACGAAGCCCGAGCAGTCCATACGCCAGGGCAGATTACCTCTATAACCGTAAGGCTTGCCTAGTAGCTCTTTGCCCGTATCGATCAGGTCAGCGACCAATTCGTCGTGTGCCGTTTGTGCTTTCGTATCTCCCCCTACACGATGTATGGGAGGGCGCTTTAGTACGGGATGCTGGGAGGTCATACCGCTGGGACTCTTAGCTGCACATTGACTCAAGAGCAATGTGAGCAGGCAGGTGCTTAGGAGCAGTCTGATAAATCTAGGTTTATAACTCATCCAGTATGTCGTTGTAGCTATGGGTAGCTGTACATTTGGGACAAAGGTACTAATTTCCCTAAGTAAAAACAAGCGACCTGCCTCGCCGCCAAATTCCGCAACTTCCAGTAGTAAGAGCTTTACTATGCTTCGTGTTGCACTTACTACTGGAAATTGCGGGAAATTGCGTGATTATATCACAACCTTAACTGTAGTTTCACCTATGCTTACTAGATATATGCCTGATTCAAGGGAAATAAAGGATGTTCCCTCTGAGATTTTTGAAGAAACAATCAACTCACCCGATATGGTGTATATGTTTACCAAAGTGCTAGTTGCCACGAATAGCCTTATTCCATCTTGTACGCAAAAAATCTGAGGTGTATTCTCAGGGACTAAAACTGCACTAGCGTTAGGATCCTTGACCAAAATGAGGTTGGACGGCTTCGATGCAACGGCATCTTTCTTATCGCCGTGTCGATAGCGTAATCCAGTGACCACGTAGTAAATATCGTGATTTACCCCAAAGTCGGGATTAGTCATCACGATGGATTTCACATTTGCATCTTGTGTGTGTAGGGAGGCGGTTGTTACTGATACTTTCTCTCCTGCTTTAACATTTTGCGTAATCTTGATATAGTCAATGAGAAATGGACGATAGTTATTGCTGTAGAAAGTTAGCGATTCCTTTGCCGAACATGCTGGTACTGTAACGGTAGTCTCAATAAAACCACCTTTTGGAAAGCGTATTCCCGCAAAGGCTGCGGCATTAAGCCCTTGAATGGCAAGCCAATCATTTTCCTCGCCCCAAGCTCGAAGAGTTACGCTACACTCTCCGTCATTGTGACTAAGATCAAGAGTAGGTGTTACGATAGATCCGGCTATTTTGCCCTTTACACCACTAGCTCCCATTCCTCCGAGCCAGCCCTCAACGCGTTGTGTGGATGAGGCTTTCCAGCCAGCAATATGGGTCAGCTCGTCAATTGGCATAGTGGCACCTGTATACTCCCCTTGTTCAATGAATCCTTCAGCAATATCGCTTTCTTTGAATTCCGAGGTTACTTTGGAGAAATCTTCATACAGAATAACGTAATCTTTGACATCCTCACTAAGTGTATTTTGGCGAATTTGCTCTACTCGATAGAAGTCTACCTTTCTATTGCTCGTCCAATTGGCGGTATAGCTTTCACTGGTTATATCCGTAGCCTCCAATGCTGTAGGCTGGCTTACGGTATAGACCTCGACTTCCTTGGATGACTCAGATGTAAACTCGTTGTTTGAAGCCTTTACCACGTAGTAATAGTCTAGATTTGGGTCAAGCCCAGTAACCTCATAACGTACATTTTCTTCTTGTGAAGTAGTGGCTTTCACCTCGTTATCCTTTAAAAGATAAGTGTATTTTGGAGGAGCTATAAAGGTGTATTCAACATTGTCCAAGAGGATAGTAGTTTGATCTCCTGGTGTTGGAAGCCATTCGATTTTAAGGGCGTACACTTTATCAAACATGGCAAGGTGTTCTGTCAGATTAATATCCACACCATTAATCTTTGCTTCTTCAGTAAGAAGTTCACTCAAATCAATAACCTGAAACTGATAAAGCCCGTAGTCTGTGTCGAAAGATAACGCAATGCCACTTCCAAACGGAATTTCCTTTTGTGAAGCTTCAGCCTTGAGTTTGAATTTAATGGAAGATACTCCTTGCTCGCAAAACGGAGTGGTAACAAAATCTCCTTCGTCTATCAAGCGCAACGACTGTCCAGTATCTGGTGTCATATTCTTGGCTATATGACTTTTCTTTGGATCCGCCCAAGTAATTATCCAATCTTTGGGATAGTTAGGAGAGGTCTCATTAATGACACCTTCCCCATCAGCACTGATATTTTCAAACCCTTCTTTAACTGTAATCTCGCCATCTCCTTTCTCTTTTGAGTACACACTGAGAAAGTATTTGGTAGCTTCGGAAACGGGAGTCCATACAGCGTTGAAACTATATTCTGTAGCATCTTCAGCCTCTAGAGCTTTGGGGGCAGCAATGGCCTTTTTGACACTTTGCAGATAAATGTCATCGATGAGTATTGTGCCACTATTTACATTAGATAAAAACTGAAATCCAGTTGCTTCAAAATCCCCCCTATTAGATGTATAGGTAAAGGTCTGCCACTCGTTTGTGAGTGTATATGTCTTTCGCTCATAGTCAATAAGCGATTTTCGACTCAAAAAGATTAATTCGAGGGTATTACCTTTCTTTGGATCGGTGTCTTTAGTGAGTCGAGCACGAAAAGTAAGTGTTATTTCGCCTGACATATCGCCCGCTGGAGTATTGAGAAACCAGCCGTCCCTTATGGCAATACATCCGCCTGCGGCATAGAGACCTTCTCCACCCCATTGCTTAAATCCTAATTTCGAACTATAAGGCTTTAATATCGATGGATTGATAAAATTCCCCATAGCATCCACTAACTTTATCCCATCGGGAGCTTCTTCACTTCCAGCGGTAAAGCCCGAAAAATCCTCTTCAATAAGTATGGTGGAATGCTCTGATTCTTGCGAATCACTTTCGCTACTAACTGATTGACGTACGTTGTTTGACATAAGATTTTCCGCCATTAGAGATAGTTGCGATAACGCACTCTGCCCGAACAATAGGACTATCGTCCCAAAGATGACATTAAATAGCTTTTGTACCTTCATAGCGATTACACTTTACTATACTATTATGTTTCTGTAGTTCAATATATACTGCTTTGGCAAATGTACAATTAGTTTTGGATAATCGCAAATACCAGTGTTACAAATTTAGCTCCGCACATTCCAGTGTCAAGGGTAACTTGCCGACAAGCGTAAGTGAGTCGTCTGCCCTAAAGGAGGAGAAGGTGTAGCTTCCGCCAAGCTCGCATACGGGCTTAGCGAAAGTTACTGGGCTATATTAGTTAAGTAGCAATTGCGTTTGCGTTTTGCTTGTGACACAATCCTCTATGAGTAGTACATAGGAGCCTTGTGCTGGTAAGTAGATGAGGGAAGGTGCGTCTGCAATCTGCTCTCTCTGAAGTAGTGTACCATCGGAGTTGTATAGCGATATACGTAGAGGATTGCCACTGCCAGAGGGGTATAGTGTCACCCGCTCCCCCTGCTGAGCGATGCGCAGTTGTAGTGGCTCTATATCTAATACTCCTACCCAAGAGCCATCACCTAGTACAAAGGGCTTCCAGTTTCGCATTATGGCGATATCTGTAGTACTTCTGAGCGTCCGTCCCCGTTAAAGATTAGTGCGTCAAGCTGGTTCGACAACGGACGCCATCCCACTAGACACGAGCCGAGCGTCCCCGTTAAAACTACAACGCTGTAACCTGTGATACAACGGACGCTCAGACCGAGCGTCCCTACAAAGGGTTACTCGTCACGATTTGACACAACAGAGCGCAGAGCTACTTGTCTTACGCCTAGTGTCTATTGTGGCTACCTAAAGGCAACTGGGAAGTATTATCAAAAGAGCAATGTCTGCGCATATCTCTGGCCTAGAGAGTCCTCTACGACGAAGAGGTAGCTCTCTCCCTTTGTGAGGAAGTCTACTTCAGCTGACGAGACTCCGTCTGCTATCGTCACTCTGCGAATGAGTATGGCAGACATATCGTAGACGGAGATCACTTGAGGTGTCACTTCGCTCCATAGGAGCTTGTCGCCTTCGATCCAAAGCCTTGGCGTAGCCCTTTGCACCAGCTCTATAGCCACTGGATAAGATACATAGTCGCAATCATTTCCATACTTTGCCTTGTACTCAAATGATGGGCTATGGAAGCATCTAAACTTCTCATTAGGACTATCGAAGAGCTTCGTATCTCCCGTAGGATCATAGACTAGAGGGAAGATCCCCTGCAGGTTATCTCGCTCCTCACAGCCTATAAGCTGGGTGAAGCTCCTGCGCAGGGTGTCTACGACGGACCCTTCTTCTGTTTCGTAGCGAACATCTATCTTGTAGTGCTGTCGTATCAGCTGATGACCATCTATATCGACTAGCTCACGCTTCTCTACAATAGCCTTAGCGCCTAAGATGCCGTGTCTTTGGGGATCCATCTGCTGATAGTTAAACCCGATGGGGACCTCCTCTCCCTCCTGAGCATCAAGGTCATACTTGAGATACTTCTTACCATCGCACAGGTCGTAAGCCTTAGCACCTTCATAAAGCACCAACCCTGTCTTGCGATCGAACAAATGTCCCCGCTCGTTATAAAACTCCGTGACAGTCTTAAGACAAGGGATCTCATCTACGACTGTATCCTGGACGATAGCCACCTTGATGTACCCATACTCATATCCGTAGGGAACTCTCAAGGAGGCAATGTCGTAATACCACTCCGACCCTACGCCTGGATGCAGAGGCAGAGCCTCTTGTGCTGCAAGCCCTAGAGAGCCCAGCAAGATAGCAAGCATACAAGAAAGTAATCTGTGTCTAGACATAGCTTTGATCTACTTAAGGATACAACAATACGACCCTTTACCTAGGCCATCCCAACCAATCCGTTCGGTACTATAATACCACTTATCACCGATAGAAAATGGAGCTTTTGTCTCCTGAGCATATACGCTCATACCACCAAAGCAGAGTAATGCAATAGCGAGTACCAAGCTTCTCTTATTTACCTCTATACACCTAGTTGTCGTCATAACATTATTGGCTCTAGTTAGTATTATTGTCTGTCAATATCGTTTTAGGCAAATGTAGTAAAAAAATAGATCTTTCGTGACTCGAGATGATCTTGACTCAGAAGTCGTCAATCTCCACGTGGATATTTTCAAATCGCCACGTGGAGAAGAAACATTCTCCACGTGGAGACGAAATGAAACTTCGGAGGAATGAAATGATATGTCCGAGGAATCGTTTCGCATCTACGTGGAGAATAAAAAATAGCCACGTGGGAAATTGACGTTTTCCACGTGGCTATCTGTGGAGGCTGTCACTTCTTGTGACACTCTCCTGATGCCTATCGCATGACTTGGACTATAGGCGATGAGGGTTTGCTACCTCTTGACAAACTTGTAGGTGGTGTCTCCTACCTGTACGATGTAGGCTCCTTGTGGTAGATCACCTACGTAGATAGAGCTATCGTCTTGGTCGTATACTTCGCTCAGGAGCTCCTCGCCAGAGGCTGCATAGAGCTTCAGTAGGGTAGCGGGCATGGTCTCAGCGAGACGTACGTAGAGGCGCTCGTCTGCGGCGTTGTAGTAGATAGCTGTCTCAGCCGTAGTGAGTTCTGTTACAGAGACGGTGCTTCTACCAGGATATGGCTGTGGATCACCCACATTACCATTCATAAGCTCCCAGCCCTTGCCGGTAGCGACCTTGACTTGTTTATCAGTGATGTCGTTTTTCTCATCTCCCTCGGCTATGTCGATGGCGATGAATCGGCCTGCAGCAAGGAATGTCGGATCTAGCAGCTTGAACTTAGGGATAGACTCCACAATGACCTGCATAGCAAACTCATCGATAGCATTGACGGAGATATCGGCGTACTGAAGCTGCTTACAAGCTGAGAAGTCTAGCTTGGTGAGTTTGTTCTCAAAGGCGATGAGGTCTTGTAGCTTAGGTGTCTTCGTCAGATCTAGCTCGGTAAGCTCATTCCTCTCGCAGTAGAGCTTCTTTATCATCGGATTGTGCGATAGATCGAGCTTCTTAAATCCACAATTGGCCATATTGATGTACTCGAGCTTGGTGTTCTTAGAGAAGTCGGGATCGAAGTCAAAGTTGATCTTCTTGATCGTAATCATCTTGAGCTCGGGCAGATCAGCGAGGAAGTCGAGCGAGGTGAGCTTCTTGTTGAGATTGAGGTTCAGCTCCTCTAGTAGCGGATTCTTTGATAGGTCTAGGGTGGTCAGCTTATTACCTCCGAGGTGTAGCTGCTTGAGCTTGGGGTTGTGAGATACGTCTAGTGACTCCATCCCTATTAGGTCAGCCTTGAATACCTCTAGCTCGGGCAGCATAGAGAGATCTACGGTCTTTAGATCATAATTCTCGCTACACTGTATGAAGGTGATCTCAGGACACTTAGAGAGGTCTAGTGAGGTGAGATTCATCTTTTCGCCAAGGAATAGCTTTAGCTTAGGATTGTGTGTTAGATCTATTGAACTGATTTTATTACCCGAGAGTACCGCCTCCTCGAGCTCTGGTAGCTTAGAGAGATCTATCGACTTGAGCATACAGTTCTGCACCCCGAGCTCTCTGAGCTTAGGATTCTTCGAGAGGTCTAGCTCCTTGATCATATTTGAGTGGCAGAAGAGCTTCTTAAGATTGGGCTGCCCAGTGACGTCGAGCTCCATAATCCCTGTCTGGTAGCACCATAGCTCCTCTAGGGTATTGATTTTGGAGAGATCGATAGAGGTGAGTGCTGTCCTATTGAGATTGAGGTAGGTGATGGGACCATAGATCGTTGTGTTGGTCAGATCTTTGGGCAGGTCGATAGCTCTCTTTGCGGTTCCCTTTTGGATCTTCTCGTTGTCCTGGCACTTACCATCACCATTGAGGTCTATCCAGCAGCCGTCTACGGGTGCGACGACGCCTATGAGCAGCGCGGCGTTTTCGTCATCGGTGATGAAGGTGAGGTCGATGCTGGGCTCCATAAGCGGTGCCTGAGCTTTGGTCTGTGTAGCTACTCCCAGCAGCGTCATTGCGAGGAGTAGGAGTAAGGTGTATTGTTTTTTCATAGGATAATAGTGTGTGTGTAGTGAATAGTGGTGACATGTGGTATGAGCGATAACTCATCGCTCAAATGAACCATCTTCAAAGGTACAAAAAAAAGGGGAGAGACGAGTCTCAACCCTTTGTAACTAAGCGCGCTTACGATAAGTGAGTATGGCGGCTGCACCGTTGACCACGGCAAAGACGGAGAGCGCCGTCAGCTCACGCCACAGCTCGGTGAAGGCTACTGGCTTGAGGTAATAGGTACGCATCAAGATATTGTAGTGCGTGAAGGGGTGCGATACGGCCAAGGCGCGTGCCCACGACGGCATTCCTTCGATCGGAGTGAAGAGCCCCCCGAGGAGGATGAGAAACATCATAACGAAGAAGAAGGAGAACATAGCCTGCTGCTGCGTATGCGCAAAGTTGGTAATGAGCAGTCCTAGTCCACTCATAGCAAGGACGTAGAGCATAGTCGCTACCATCATCATACCCATATTGCCGTGAGGCCACAAGCCGTACATCAGCCCGACGATCGGCAGCGATATGAGCGCCATACCGACAGCTATAACCAGATAGGGGAGTGCCTTAGAGAGCATAAAGATGAGCGGGTGGATCGGTGTGACATTCATCTGCTCGATGGTGCCGACCTCTTTCTCCTGCACCATATTAAGCGCTGGCAAGACGAATGCTGTGATCGTTATGAGCATGGCGACAAGACCTGGGATGATGTAGTTCTTGTAGTTGCCCTCAGGATTGTAGCGATTGACCTCAACGATGCGGAGCGGTATGGTGGCTAGCTCCTCCAGTCCGGTGGACTCGTTGAGCTGAGCGACAAACTGCTGTACGATCTGCTGTGTGTATCCCCCAGCAACGGCACCTTTTGTGGCATTAAAGGCGTTGATGCGTGCCTCGAGCTGAGCTTTTTGATCCCGCATGAGCTGCTCCTCAAAGCGTGGCGGGATCGTTATGATGAGATCGGCCTTGCCATCCTCTATGAGCTCCATACCTTCCCGAAGGGTGGGGGGGAGCTTGCCCTGCCAAGCGTTGACAAAGTAGCCTGAGCTAAAGAACTGCTGCTGTAGTCTCTGTGAGAGCGACGTGTGATCGTGATCGATGACGACGGTCTGCAGATTCTTGATATCTGTGGTCGTAGCAAAGGGGAGAAGCATCAAGACGACGATAGGGTACATAACGACCATACCGAGTAGCAACCTATTGCGGAAGAGGTTGTATATCTCTTTGCGTATGAGAGCTAGTAGCATAGTTCGTAGGCGTGGCTTGATGTTTTCACTCGAGCTTCTTCTTGAAGTTGAGCAGCGCTAGTATGACCAGTACGATGCTCATACCCGTCATAATGAGCGACTCCCAGAGGATCGAGGACCAGCCGAGACCCTGTATCATCAGTTTCTTGAGTGCTATGGAGTACCATGTGGCAGGGATGGCTCGTGCGAGGTATTGTAGCAGTATAGGCATGCTCTCGATCGGGAAGAACATACCCGAGAGCATCGCTACGGGGAGCAGGAGTCCGGCACCGCTGATGAGCATAGCGGCGGTCTGATTGTCCGTTATGGTGCTGATGAGCATACCGAGGAGGAGCGACACGAGGATGAAGAGGAGCGACACGAAGAAGATAGCACTCACCGACCCTAGCAGTGGCACTCCCAGCACGAAGCGTGACAAGAGTAAGATGGTGATCACGTTGAAGATGCTCAAAGTGAAGTAGGGGACGGTCTTAGAGAGCAGTATGGTGATCGGATTGACGGGCGAGGTGAGTAGAACCTCCATAGAGCCAAACTCCTTCTCCCGAACGATCGAGACGGAGGTCATCAAGGCGCATATGATCATCAGCACAAGCCCCATAACGCCTGGCACGAAGTAGTAGGGTGCCCGCATCTCGGGGTTGTAGAGTAGCGTCGTGAAGGTCTCTATCTGGTAGGGTCTTATAGTCGCCATACGCATTGCCATGAGCGCACTAAACTGCTCTAGGTACTCCTGCACAGTCGTGTAGATGATCCCCTGTACTTGTGCACTGATGAGCGCTGAGGTATTTGGATCGCTCGCATCAAGACGGAGCTGCACGGTAGGCTCAGTGCCTGCAAGCAGCTCTTTGTCTATGTTGCTCGGTAGGACGATGATGACGTGCGCTGCGGCTGTGCGTAGCGCCTCGTCCATATCTTTGTGCGGTGTGATCAAGCTGACGGAGCCTACCGCATCGCTCTCATCAAGGTGTGTGAAGAGTCTCTCGACAAAGGGGGTATGCGTCGGTGTCGCCACGACCACATCGATCTGCTTCACCTCAGAGGTGAGCGCAAAGCCGAAGGCTAGCACCAAGACGATGGGCATACCTATCAAGAGCATCAGCGTAAGCGGATCCCGAAAAATGTGGATGAACTCCTTGCGGACGAACTTGAAGAAGACGCGCATGCTTGGCTGTTAGCTATTGGCTGTTAGCTAGAGTCCCTAGTGCCACTAGGAGCACTAGAAGCACTAGGAGACTAGATAACTAGAGCTCGTAGAGAAAACCCTCGGCGACTTGCTCGGCGGTCTGACGACCTGCTACCTCCTCGAGTAGTCTGAAGGCAAAAGGTAGTGCCAGCGCTGGACCACGTCCTGTGACAATATGTCCGCACACCTCTACGTCGGCACCTGTCAAGACGAAGCCTGGTACCTGCTTCTCAATGCCTGGATAGCAGGTGGCACGCATCTTGCCATCACCTATACCAGCAGCGCCCAGTACTCGTGGAGAGGCACAGATAGCAGCGATCGTACCGCCTGCCTCGTGCTGACGACGTATCAACTCGAGGAGTGGCTCACACTCGTTGAGCTTGGTCATACCGCCAGGTAGTGCGATAGCCTTGGGGAGTGCTCCGCTATGTAGCTCCTCGAGGAGCATATCTGCTTGGATAGTCACATCATGCGCACCTCTTACAGCGAGAGAGCCTGTGATAGATACTGTGGTGACGGGTTGATTGCCACGTCTTAGTACGTCAATGATGGCGAGCGCCTCGACCTCTTCGAAGCCCTCTGCTAGGAAGACTAGTATATTGTTCATATTACTCATGCTATTTGTTGTGAAGTTAGTGGGCAATTAGGAGTTTCTTGTCAAGGTTGCTCAGCAAGCTAGCCCTTGACATCAAAGTGATAGGTGATCGTACCCTTTTGGTCAGGTACACCACCCAAAGCGTTAAAGCGAGTCTTGCGAGCTGCCTCGACAGCTGCCTTGCGGAGTGCATTGTCCACCACGTTAGTGCCACGCAGGCGCACCTGGGCAGCGATGACCTGTCCAGCGGCATTCACCGTAATCTCGACGACGACCGTACCACGTATGTCAGGGACTCGTGTCGGCATGACTGGTCGTCCACCATTGCCCACGATTGAGCGACCATCCAGCGACCATCCAGCGGAGGAACCAACCCTCCCCTTGTCAGCGACACCACTACCTGCATCGCTCTTGCCCGTACCAGACTCAGAGCCCGTCGGCTTCTTACGATCGAAGAGTCCAGAGACCTTGTCAGCGACCTCACGCTCAGAGGGGCCAGTAGGCTTCTGCACGGCTTTGGGCTTCTCTTTTGTTGGCGTAGCTCGTGCAGGCGTAGGCGTAGGACGTGGCGTAGGGGTAGCCTCAGGCGCCTTAGGTGCTGGTTGCTGAGGAGGCGCAGGCTGTGCACTCTCAGCTGCAGCAGTGGCAGGACGAGCTGAGGTAGATGCGGCCGCTACCAAGTCTCCTTGATGCTGGCTCTTGTCGCCAAAGTCGGGGTCTACACCTACGGAGATCCATATCTCCTTATCTCTCGTGTGCTTTTGCTCAGAGGCATCCATACTGAGCCAAAAGAGCAAGCCCACGATGAGCAGATGTAGCAGCAAAGCTACACCTCCAGCGATCCATCTATCAAAGCGAACCTTAGACATCTGTCTTCGTACTGTTATCTTGTAAAGCTTCTGTCGCCAAGATCATACGTAGTCCAGCGGTAGCCGAGGCATTGAGCACCTTAACGATCTCACCATACGACACGGATCTGTCGGCATAGAGGACTACGTAGGGATCCTCCTCCTCCTCCTCGTGTGCAGCACCTATCTCGTAGAGTCTGGCTTCCAGCTCCTCGACAGGTAGCATCGTCACTTCAGGTACACTCTCTGTGGATATGTAGTAGTAGCCCTCGGCATCGATCGTGATGCGTGCTACTGGCTCTTGCGTTGTGGCGGTCGACTGCGAGGAGGGCAGATTGACCTTGATCGCATTCGGTACCACCAGCGTGCTGACCACCATAAAGAAGATCAGCAGCAGGAAGATGACATCGGTCATCGATGCCATACTGAATACAGATATATGCTTACTGCGTCTCTTGATACTCATGAGCTTAGCATTAAGGGGTGTAGCACGATCGCTTACAGTTCGTTGATCACATCCATAAAGTCTAGCGTATTAGCCTCTAGACGATTGACGATGCGGTTGATCTGTCCGACCAAGTAGTTGTAGAGGAAGAGCGTCACGATACCAACGATCAGACCGCCCACAGTCGTGACCAACGCTTGGTAGATACCGCTCGAGAGGAGCGATATATCGATACCGCCAGGTGCATTAGCTAGGTCAAAGAATGCCTGCACCATACCGGTCACCGTACCTAGGAAACCAATCATCGGAGCTCCCGCAGCGATGGTTGCTAGCAAGGGTAGTCCACGCTCGAGACGTCCCACCTCGTAGGAGCCTACGTTTTCGATAGCGGGAAGTACCTCAGAGGCAGGCTGTCCGAGACGCTTGAGACCCTTTTCGATCATATGCGCCTCGGGGGTGTTCTTCTCTTTGCAGAGAGCTATCGCACTATCTTTGCGCCCCATCTGGAGGTAGTCTTTGATGCGTGCTATAAAGGAGTCGTCAGGACGATTGACCCTGCGCAGCTCGATATACTTAGCTACAAAAACGTAAATAGCAACGAGCGAGAGGAGCAGGAGGACGATCATAATCCACCCACCAGCACACGCCAGCTCCCATAGAGACATCGTAGCGGGTTCGGTAGCTGTCTGCTCAGCTACTGTATTGGCAATCTGAAGTATAGGATACATAAGTGATTCTTGCAAGGGTATGTTTATGAGTTAGAGTGAGCCTGCTTGAGATACTGTGCGATCGTCTCCTCGAGGCCTAGGTAAAGGGCGTCGCTGATGAGTGCATGTCCTATAGAAACCTCATCTAGTGGTGTGACATGCTGGACGAAGTAAGCTAAGTTGTCACGACTCAAGTCATGCCCCGCATTGACTCCTAAACCGACACGATGAGCCACCTGGGCAGCCTCCGCAAAAGGAGCAACAATCACCTTCGGATCGCCACTCTGCGCCATCTGAGACGCATAAGGCTCCGTGTATAGCTCCACACGATCAGCACCGATCTCTGCAGCTGCCTCTATATGTCGTGGATCAGTCCCGACGAAGAGCGAGACACGTATGCCTGCCTGCTTCAGACGCTCGATGATCGGCTTGAGCAGGTCACGACAATCATCTACCGCCCAGCCACTATCGGAGGTGAGCGCATCAGGCTTGTCTGGCACGAGCGTCACCTGCTCAGGACGTACGGAGCAGACGAGGTCGAGGAAAGAGTCAGAGGGGTAGCCCTCGATGTTGAACTCTGTGGTGACCACCTCCCTGAGGTCTCTCACATCTTGATAAGTGATGTGTCGCTCGTCAGGTCTGGGGTGTACCGTGATCCCCTCGGCACCAAACTCTTGGCAGCGACGTGCTGCCAGTACTACATTAGGCGTGTCTCCGCCACGAGCGTTGCGGAGGGTCGCTATCTTGTTGATGTTAACGCTTAGTCTCGTCATCTATCATATCCATCTATGGTTCCAATGCTACAAATATATAGCTTTCTGACGAAACGATCGCTCTAGACCCAACAGAACACGGCTGCTACCGATTAAGCTTTCGTTAAGTAGCGGTCAGTCGATGCGAATATCCCTACCTTTGCACAAACTTCTAATCTCATAGACTTATGACTTCAAAAAAGCAGCAAAGACTTTTTTCTTTACTCGCTCTCGTCCTACTCCTCAGTAGTACGACTATTTATGCTCAGGAGCAGGTACGCTTCACTTTCACCGGCTTCGTACAGGCTATCGCGCAGTACGGCTCCGAGAGCGACTATATCAGAGTAGGGTACACCACGGATCCTTACGATCAGCCCACCACGAGGATGGGAATACGTCGTGGACGCATTGCGGCTATAGCCAGCTACGGAGACCTAGCTGCCAGAGTAGATGTCAATGCTACCGACCAAAGGATCTCTATCTTCAACGTCTATGCCGAGTACAAGCCTCACTGGGCTGAGGGTGCTTTCGTCAAGGGAGGACTTATGACTCCTAGCTTTGGCTATGAGCTACCTTATAGCTCTAGCAAGCGAGCAGCCTTCGAGCGATCACTCTATATGGCCGATCTTTTCCCTGGAGATACCGATATGGGACTGATGGTCGGATACAAAGGAGCTCTAGACCAGAGCAAGCGGTGGCAGCTTGAGTCGACACTCTCTATCCTAGCTGGCAATGGAGGCAAAGGAATGATGAAGAATAGCCCAGACCTAGCTCTACGACTAGCTCTGACCGAGCAAGGGAGTAACCACAACGTCAGTTTCGGACTATCAGGATATGGTGGATATCTACCAGCGACGGATGGTTACTACGCCTTTGACCAGGAGACAGCTACACTCCAGAATGATCGTATGCTACGTGCTTACGGTGGTGCCTTCCTCACCAGCACGATCAAGCATCAAAGCGGGCAGCTGATGCTCACAGCTGAGGGCATTATGGGTTTGCAACCTGGATGGCAAAACGCTAATCTAGCGGTGGGTCCCAAGGCGCCTGCTACTTTTGAAAACAATATCTTCGTACAGCGTCACTTCATCGCTGGTATGGCACAGATTGTGGAGCGTATCACACCAGCTAATCTAGAGCTCTTCGGTCGGTACGCATACTATGATCGCAATAGGCACTTCGACCCGAAGGCTCAGCAAGATCTCAAGCTGAGCAATCTGACCGCACTGACCGAGGGACGCTCGCATCAGATCTCGACTGGGATCAACTACTTCATACAGCAAGACCACCTGCGCCTATCGCTTCAGTACGACTGCTTCCTACGTCAGCAGATCGAGCAGCAAGCACTGGTCGCTGCCAAGCCACTGCATATGGTGACCGTGGGAGCTCAGTACAAGTTCTAGACACACTCCCAGTACCTTTAGACTGAACGAGCGAATCTCTACGTAGGGATTCCCAAATAGCTCGGTAGAAACAAAAAATTCTCCACGTAGGCAAGAAATAAAACTTCGGAGGAATCAAACGATAAGTCCGAAGAATCGTTTCTCGCCTACGTGGAGAATTTTTCTTTTCCACGTGAGGAATAAAAAATAGCCACCGAGGAAATGAGCTTTTTCTTCTGATTAGGATATTGCCCCTCGGTTGTCGACAGCCCATACATCATCATCTATATATGATATCTGTATAGCTTATTTCTATATCTACTTATGATGATGATGATGGTACGTCGAATCTGTTCATAACTCCCGCTGTGCAGGAGCTAATGACACTTCTATCCAATCTTCTCTAGTCGGCTCTGGGAGCTACTTAGAGGATATAAAAAGGCGAGACGATCGTGAGCAGTTACGGTCGTCTCGCTCTCTATCTGTACCTGTTGATAACTTGATCAAAACTGGTTGATAACTCAGCGGTAACTTATTTGGATAATTGAAATCTTTTCGTAGCTATACAACTTCCCGAGATAAGCAAATAAGTTAGCTGTGAGTTATTGATGAGTTATGAACAGAGTTATCGACAGAATAATGGGGGTTATGAACAGCTTGTTGACACCCTTAGCGGACGCCTATACCAGATCATTGTAAGGATCACTGTACGTACCAGTAGATAGCTGTCAAAAGCGACCCACAAGGCGGTCATACCGAGCGAATTATAGAGCAGATAGTAGAGTGCAAAGAAGACAATACTAGATCCTATCATAGACCACTTGAGACCTGCAGAGCGGGTCGTGCCGGCGTAGATACCATCCCAGAGGAAAGCGCCGAAGCCTACCAGTGGGATCAGGGCTGCCCAGAGATGATACTGCCTAGCGTAAGCGATGATCTCATCATGACTGCTCAAGAGACGAAGCAAGCCATCGGGATAGAGCGCAAAGAGGAGCGCAGCAAGGAGTGATAGGACGATACCTATGCCAAAGAGACGACCTATCACTGCATTGAGTAGGTCTATACGACCCGCTCCGAGGTAGCGACCTGAGAGCGACTCACCAGCGTAGGCAAAGCCATCCATAAAGTAACTGAAGATACTGAAGAACTGCATCAGCAACGCATTAGCTCCTACAGCGATCGCACCCTCACGGACACCAGCATAGGTAAAGAAGAGCGTGATACTGCTGAGTAGCAAGGAGCGAAGCATCAGATCGCGTCCGAGGAGGAGGTAGCGTCCGTAACCCTTCGTATCGGTGAAGTGACTGAACCGCAGATGACGCACGAGATAGCGATACCTGATGAGGAGGGTGATGAGCAGTAGGAGTGCCTGACTATACTGCGCTACGCAGGTGCCGATAGCGAGTCCCTCGACACCCATTTGATAGTGTACGACGAGCGTATAGGAGACGAGGAAGTTGACCACCAGTGCGCTCATGGAGGCAATCATTGGGATGCGGGTGTTTTGCATACCGATGAACCAACCATTCAGCGCATAGATCATCATGACAGCAGGGGCTGCCGAGAAGATGATCTGGATATATTGCTCAGCCTCTGCGCCTAGTCGCTCAGCAGCACCGCCTGTGACGACACCGCTCAGGAGCGTGGCAAAGGGGGAGATGATCAGTACGACGATCGTGCAGAGGAGTGCCATCGTGATGCCACGAGCCAGTTGACGATTGATGTCAGAGCTGTCTTGTCGGCCATAAGCTTGAGCGACGAGTCCTGTCGTGCCTAGTCGTATGAAGCCAAAGAGCCAGTAGATCGTGTTGGTGATGGTAGCCGCTACGGTGACCGAGCCGATAGCTTCGGGGTGAGCCATGTGTCCCGCCAGTCCTACATCGATGAGCGAGAGTAGCGGGACGGTAATATTAGAGATGATGTTGGGGATCGTGAGTCGCAAGATCTGATGATTGATCTGACGGCTCAGTTGTGGATCCTCTACTTTAGCGCGCATTCAGTCTATAGCTATCTGTAGTTCATCTTGCCACCGAGGGGGAGTGATGCCGTAGCAAGCAGTTATCCTATCGGTCGCCAGTACGCTGTAAGCGGGACGCTCGGCAGCCGTGGGGTACTCAGCCGTAAGGATCGGAGTCAGTTGCGACAAGTCGTACTCAGGCATATGCGTGGCGATCGCCTCATAGGCGAAGTCGTACCACGAGCAGATACCTCGGTCGGCATAGTGGAGTAGGGGTGTGCGAAAGGTGCGCTCCGTATCGTAGCAAGCGATGATTTTACAAATAGCTCGTGCCAGCGAAGGTGCTGACGTGGGCGAACCGATCTGATCGTTGACGACGCGTAGCGGTTTCCCCTCACGAGCTAGCCGTAGCATGGTGCGAACGAAGTTATGTCCCCAGGGAGCCCAGAGCCACTGCGTGCGAATGACTAGATGCTGCTCGGCGGGATGTGTCGGGTGCATCAGGAGAGCCAGCTCACCCTGACGCTTGGTGCGACCGTAGAGACTCTGTGGATTGGTACTATCCTCCTCATGATAGGGGGTACCCTGCTTCCCATCGAAGACATAGTCTGTGCTAATCTGTATGATCGGCAGATGGCTCTCTGCCAGCTGTGCCGGCAGTAGCGCATTGAGTGCCAGTAGATCACGATAGTGTACCGGATCCTCGGCCAAGTCTACCTGTGTGAAGGCAGCGCAGTTGACCACTATCGTCCAGTCGTAAGCGACAGCCTGCTCTTCCCAGAGTTTGATCGCTCGGGATAGAGACTCCGTGTCGGTGTAGTCGAGCTGCTCATGCGTGTAGCTGACCAGTTCGTAAGGATTTCCACGCTCTGCCAGCTCTCGTGATATACTGCGCCCTAGCTGTCCCGAGGCACCGAGTAAGATAATACGCCCTCTGCTCATGACTGTGGCTTCTCTTGTGACTCCTCCTGGTGATGCTTGCGATGGTACTCCTGATCAAGTAGGGCAAAGAGTGCGCTAATCTGCTGATAAACACGCGTGTCAGTAGGGGAGTGCTCAGCTCCTCCCGCCGTGCTGCTCCCTATGAGTCCCTGCATAGTGGCGTTGTAGAGGATCGTGCAGAGGATCTCTATCTCGCCCATCTCCTTGGCATATGAATCTTTCGCTCTAAAGGCAACGATCGTCGGTAGGACTAGTATGTAGCACCCTTGGTAGACGATGTTGCGCTCATCTTGGCTCACCTTCTTGTGTATCGCCTCGCACTCAGCTAGTAGCTGCTTCGTGATGGGAGCGTGCTGACCGCTGAGGATCTGTGCGACAGACTCCTCGCTGAGTAGCTCTCTCATCAGCCTTTGTCGGAGCGGATCGGACTGCATCAGATGTTGCTGGAGTAGCTCCAGCGGTTGTTGCTGTTGCGTGAGGATACGTATACTCTCCTCAGCGATCCATAGATGTATGATCTGAGCTGTGTACTCAGGTACGTCAGGCAGTAGCCCGGGAGTATTAGCTTGATTTGTCATAGTATTAGCGTGAAGCGTTGCGGTGAGCGATCAACTTGCGTACGGGATAGACAGCTGCTAGGTACCCAATGGCAAAAACCAGTAAGAGTACTACCAGTAGATCGGTCAGTCGTACAGCTACTGGGTAAGGTTGCGACTCCACAACGAGATCCATCGTAAGCCACCCAAAGCGCATCTGTAGCAAGCAGAGGACGATGCCGACAGCTATGCCACCGACAGCACCAATGAGTGTCACCATCAGCCCCTCCAGCTGGAAGGTGCGTCTGATCTCCCGTGGCGTCTCGCCGAGTGCGTGGAGGATCGCTATATCCTCCTGCTTTGATATGAGAAGCATCGAGATACTAGCCATCACATTGTAGGCAGCGAGTAAGAGGATAAAGGCAAAGATGAGCGACGTGATCCACTTTTCGATAGCCACGAGACGCATCAAGTGCGGCTGCTGCTCAGGGCGGTTACGGACGAGGAACTCCTCACCCAGCTTCGTCGCTATCGCTTTCTGGATGGCCCCCTCATCTGCTCCCTCATCTAGCTGTAGAGCCAAACCGTGCGCTTGGTTGTCATCAAGCATCAGCAGCGAGCGTAGCTCAGAGAGTGGGATAAAGATCGAGTTGTCGTAGACTACATTGTCTGTAAAAAGCACCGACACGGGTACTCCCTGCGATCGCCTCAGCGAAGTCATCGGCATAATCGGATTGATGTATCCCTTGCGCTTGGGGAGCGTGATGACCAGCGGATCTGTGTCGTGTGCTATCGTGTTTAGGTTGAGCGCTATCGAGGCACCTAGATTGTATTGCCCAGGGTGTATCGCTATGTCTCCACTGTATAGGTAGCGCTCCATATTAGCGATGCGCAGATAAGCGCTGTCGACACCGTATAGATGCGCCGCGGAGAAGCTCTCGCCCTCCGTACGTCTCACCAGCCCCTCGCCCCACACCAGCGGAGCGATCGATCTGATCCCCTTTATCGAACGGATCTCTTGGGTCACCACGCCTTGGTCCAGGGGCGCTTCATCCCCCTTCGTGATCAGTAGCTGTGGATCTAGTCCGACCACCTTGTCGAGGATCATCTGCTCGTAGCCATTATAGATGGATAGCACGCAAATCATCGTCATCGACACCACGGCGATGGCCAGCACGCTCACGCGGGTGACAATATTGATGGCACCGAGCTTCTTGTGAGCAAAGAGATATCGCCAAGCGATAAAGAGAGGCAGACGCATCGTGTGGAGCTAGCGAGAGAAATGTGCGAGCGTGGGAAAATTATTCCTCTAGTAACTTGTCGATACGCTCCAGATAGTCTAGCGAGTCATCTATACGATACTCCAGCTCGGGTATGATGCGTAGCTGCTGACCCGTGCGCTGTCCTAGCTCATAGCGGTAGCTACCAGCATTGTCCTGTATGTACTTAAGTAATTCGTCAGCACGCTCTGAGGGAAAGATACTCAGGTAAATGTAAGCCTTGCTCAGGTCGGAGGTGACACGCACTAGGGTGACGCTCACCAGCACCCCACGTAGCTGTTGCGTCAGTGGGCGAAAGATCTCTCCCATCTCCTTCTGTATCAGTCGTGCTATCTTCTGTTGTCTTCTTGTATCCATAGTGTCATCAGTTGTTATGCACGACAAAGATAGCAATTAGTGAGGAGAGAGATTAGACTTTAGAAATTAGATGTTAGAGATTAGAGAGGAGCTAGTATTCCTAGTGGCACTAGTATTCCTAATGCCTCTAGCTGACAGCCAACGGCACTCTGCGTACGATCCGTGCGTCCCTATGGTGGGTTAGTTGTCAATGCTGACCTGCGGAGTATCTAATCATATAGACTGTGCAAAGGTAATGTCTCAGGCAATAGAGTCTCGCTCTCTAGTGTATCCAATGTCTGCCTGGAGCTTGCAAACGTCTCAACAGACCACAAAGAGGAGCAAGACGAGCGTCCCTACATCGGGTTACACGTTGCGATGTCCATACCAAGGGGCTGCACGTTTCGCTTTGACACACCTTATTATAGTATAGAGAGAGGGGACACCCAGCAGTGAGTGCCCCCTCTTATCGTCTATTGCGCTAGCGGAGTCTTATTGCGCTAGCGTCGTATTATCGTGCGTGCATCGCTTATCTAGCTATGTAGATGCGCTCAGCGTGATCGCCTACAGCGACGATGTAGCCGCCAGCGGGGTAGTCGCCTAAAGAGAGCGTACAGCTACCCTCGGCACTGCATAGTCCACTGTAGAGGAGACCTCCAGCGAGATCGTACAGTCTGACCACCTGATGCGCAGAGGCTCCCGTGATCTGTAGCATAGTACCATCTACGATGAGACGTAGAGCGCCCGTCAGAGGCTCTGGCTCGATAGAGGTGTAGACGATACCCTTGCCCTCGTTGGCACCTCCAGCGTAGTCGTAGATCGTCCAGTTCTTAGGTGTCGTGATGCTGAAGAAGCGATCCTCAAAGCGGTTGCCCTCATGAGCGTTCTGCGTATCGATTGCCATAAAGTTTGCTTGGTCCTCAGGATTGCGCTGAGGCAAAGCGTTGACGATCTGCTCCATAGCGTTAGCTCCGATCTGGTTATTGTAGATATGTAGCGTCGTGAGCTGTGACATACCCTTTAGATCTACAGAGGTGAGCCCATTGTCATAGAGGAAGAGAGCCGTCAGGTTAGGCATAGCGGTCCAGTGAATAGTCTGTAGCTTATTGTGAGCTAAGATGACCGACTCGAGGAGTGCCGACTGGGAGAGGTCTAGCTCGGTGAGCTGGTTCTCTGGTAGGTATAGCGTCGTCAAGTGAGGAGCACCCGTCACGTCGATCTGTGTGAGGTGACACTGAGCAGCTACGAGTGTAGCTATGTCGCCACTGATTGTGATCGTAGGCTTCTCGACAATCATATCTGCACCTTCTATACGTACTCCATCGATTGCGGAGGGGTTGTGGTCTACGTTGAGAGCTACGAAGAAGATCTTCTCACCCACCGGTATCGTCGTTGTCATCGTGATGACACCCTCTACGATAGGTTTGTCACCCTCCATAATGGTGCCAAAGTCACTCCACATAGCTGCCTTCTTGTACTTATCAGCAGAGCCAATAGGTACAACTAGTGTAGCAAGCTTGAGATTGATCTCTCCAAAAGGACTCTCACCCGTGTAGTCTACACTGACAGGCTCAGGCATCAGAGCGATCACCTTGCGTAGGTTAGCGCAGTGGTAGAAAGCGTAGTCGCCCAGCTCCTTCAGTTTGGCAGGCAGGATCACCTCCATGAGCGACTCATTGCGCTGGAAGGCACGTGCAGCGATAGCCGTCACCTGCTCTGGGATAATGGCTACCGAGCTAAACGCCTCAGGATATGCCACGAGCGTCTTCAGATCAGCTGTGTAGAGCGTATTACCCTGTACAGCGTAGTGTGTATTGCCCGTAGCTATCGAGTACTCTTCGAGCGACTTACAGCGCATGAAGGCTCCTGCCCCAAAGCTCTCTAGCGAAGCTGGCAGATGCACCTTCTTGAGCTTGCTCGACCCCTGAAAAGCACTCTCACCGATCTCCTTGAGACCCTCGGGGAGCGTCAGCGTCACAAGACCTACGGCACCAGCAGCGGCGTCCTTCTCGATCTTCGTCACACTAGCAGGGAGCGTGTAGCTCTCGCCACGTAGTGCAGCGTAGCAGACGAGACGCGTACCATCGGCTGAGAGGAGCACATTGTCCACCACCTGGTAGTACTCATTGGGCGAAGCCATAACAAACTTCGATAGCCCCGTGCAGTAGCCGAAAGCATCGCTCGCTACCGACTCAATACTTTGCGGGAAGGTGAAGCTTCGTAGCGCAAAGTCGTTCCAGAAGGCACGACTGCCGATAGATCTGAGGCGCTCATTGGTGACTACCTCTGCTAGATCCTCACAATTTTGGAAGGCACCCTCTTCGATTGTCTCTAGAGCCTCTGGAAGGACGATACGCTCCACCTCTTTATTGAGGAAGGTAAACGCCTTGATCGTCCGTACACGGTTCAGCACTTTGTCTTGAGACATATCTATATCCTTCTCCGAGCCACTCCATGCGACCAGTGTGCGACCATCGTCCTCGAGCTTGTAGGAGGAGGGGTTGATCTGACTATTATCTTCTAGAGGGAGGTAATTCTTGAAGGCATTCCACGTAGTCTTCTGAGCTTTGTACTCCTCGACCGACTCAGCAGGAACATAGAGCGTTGCCTTGTACTTCAGTGTTTGATAGAAGATCATACGTCCCCCTAGCGGAGTAGTCATATGATTGCGAAACTCTAGGAGCGAGTTCATATAGCTAAAGCAACCATCCCCGAGCTCTGTAATGGTAGATGGTATAGAGACCTTCTCAATGCGGGCACAGTGACCGATGGCATCCTTGCCGATCACCTCGATACCCTCCTCAAAGGTCACCTCCGTGAGGTAGTCGCACTGGTAGAATGCCGAGTCAGCCACCACACGGATCGTTCCAGGTATCGTGATGGAACCCGCTAGAGCCTTGCTCGTGTAGAATGCTCTGCGACCCATCTCCGTCACCTTCCGGCCCAACTGGATAGACTGTAGCGTCACCGTGTAGGCAAAAGCGTAGTCCCCGATGCGGGTCACGCTCTCAGGTAGCGTAAAGCTCTCTCTCTCAGCTGCTGCGGGGTAGGCGATCAATGTCGTGCCAGTAGCATTGTAGAGGACACCCTCCACCACCTTGTAGTAGCTATTGGACCCCGCTAGTTGATAGTTCTTGATCCCCTGACAATTGACCACAAAAGCCTCACCGATAGACTTTACAGAGGCTGGCAAGCGCAGAGTCTGTAGCTGAGGACAGCGGTAAAAAGCTTCCGAAGCAATCTCCTCGAGACCCTCTGCAAAGACGATCTCTGTCAGACCGCCGCACTCGTAGATAGCGTTAAAGCCGATCTTGCGTAGCGATGCTGGGAAGACAATACGCTGTATGTCTCCCTTGTAAGCAAAAGCGTTAGGAGCGATCTCAGTCACCTGACGTAGCTTCGCATCAGAGGTGAAGTCAATCTCCTGCTCATTACCTCGCCACTTGACGAGGCGGGTACCATCTAGCTGGTACGACTCGGCTGGGTAGTCAGCCCGTGCACTCATAGCGCATAGTAGCGTCAGTAGAGTGACTAGTAGTAGTTTTGGTTTCATAATATGGAAATGTTTATTTGGACTATATATTTGTCTTGTCGTGTATGTGAATCACTTGTCCTATACGAGATTGCGTCGCCAAATATACCGAAACTTATCTAGCTAGGCAAAGAAAACCGTCCCCGCTAACGTATACAACGAGAATGTTCCATAAGTTAACAAACCCCGTCCTGTCAAAACGAGATGTGTAGCGACTGATACGTGTAACCCGCTGTAGGGACGCTCGGCTAGTGTCTAGCGGGAGGGCGTCCGTCCCCGTTAAAACCACGATGCTGTAACCTTTGACACGATGGACACCCTCCCGCTTTGACACGACGGACGCTCAGACCGTGCGTCCCTACAAAGGGTTACTCGTCTCATCGTTACTCGTTTCGCTTTGACACAATGGACGCACGACCATGATTCCATACAAATATTGGTATTACAGCATTTGATGGCTGGATTTGTCGTGTTGATGTGATTCGTGTAGGGGCGGACCTGCGTGTCCGCCCGCAGAATAGACTACGCTCAGGTGA
>QWCY01000243.1_pt1 | contig 95093 bp, 71 predicted proteins | sample 1972631 | NCBI WGS metagenome assembly QWCY01 (sample SAMN09866696, study PRJNA288562) | Human gut metagenome isolate pre1_stool, whole genome shotgun sequencing... | isolation source: gut | host: Homo sapiens | place: USA: California
GCAAACGCAGGTTACACACAAAAAGAAGGAGCAGACGCATGGGATCACGCATTAACAGCAAAATTTGCACAAGCAACAACAATAACAGCACAATACAATAATCCAACGCCGGGCACAGCATGCTTAACGGAAGCTGGACTTAAAAATCAATTTGAAGATGCCATAAACTCTATGTTTGCTGGAATAAGCAGTAAGCCTGGAATTTACGAAGGCTCATATGATGCTTCTAAGAAAGAAGTAACTGTAAAGATAATTGATGCTAGTCAACAAGCAGCTAAGCTTAAAGGAACAGGTTTAGCTTCAGGATTAGATAAGCTATATAAGAACAATCACCTAATAAAAATCCAAGTCGGAACACAAGAAGAAAGAGATTTAGATGAACTTGCATCGGCTCAACCAAGTTCTGGAATGACTCTTCAACAATTATTTGCAACAATCTTTGGTACAGATGTACTAAATGAAGTTCAAAAAACTGGAGAAAAAACAGGAACATTATTAGACTTCATAGATAAGTCAGTTGTTTTAAAACTAACAATTCAACAAAAAGATTGTGAAGGAGAAAAACCTTCAGTTATATTGGAATACACTATAAAAGGAATAGATGGAAATCCATCAAAGGTTCCAACAATTGACAAAGTTACAGAAGGTGATAAGAAGATTACCGGCAAAGGTGAACCAGGAGCAGAAATTGTTGTTAAAGACAACGATGGCAGAGTTATTGGAAAGACTACAGTTAAAGATGATAAAACATGGGAAGTAAAAGTACCAGATGGAAGAGAACCTAAGAAAGGTGACAAGATAACAGCAACTCAAACAGAAAAGGGAAAGAATCCATCTAAACCAGCTGAAACAACAGTAAAAGGAAAAGAAGACACTACTAAGAACCCAACAATTGATCAACCATATGAAGGCGACAACAAGATTACTGGTAAAGGTGAACCAGGAGCTAAAATTGTAGTTAAAGATAAAGATGATAAAACTATTGGTGAAACAACAATAGGCAAAGATGGTAAGTGGGAAGTACCGGTACCAGCAGATAAACCATTAAAACCAGGAGATATTATTAAGGCAACTCAAACTGATAGTAATGGAAAAACAAAAGAAGCAACAGCAACAGTTAAAGCTAAAGGAATTCCTACACCAACTTACAATTATATAACTCTTACTTTAGACGAAAACTACAGAGGTGGAGAAATTACTCACCACGACGTTCTTGAAGGCGACTTAATTGAACGTTATCTATACACTCCTCGTAGAAGAGGTTATGTATTTGAAGGTTGGAGCTACAACAGCAGACGTCTTGACGAAGTAAAACCTGGCGATAGAATTTACTATCCAACAACTCTATATGCTATATGGGCTAAGGATAGGGACTACGATCGTGACGAACGTGAAGAAGAACCTGAAGATTTAAGACCAGTTCATGACCACAACGCTTATATGTTCGGTTACACTGACGGAACTGTAAGACCTAATGGTAAGATTACAAGAGCAGAAGCAGCTGCATTAGTAACAAGACTTCTTGGTCTAGATACTTTCGCATCGGCTGCAAAACCAATGTTCTCTGACACTCCAAGTTCTTGGTACAACAAAGCCATCAACGCAGCTGTTCAAAGAGGTATCATGAAGGGTTACCCTGACGGAAGATTCAGACCAAACGCACCTATCACTAGAGCAGAATTTACTCAAATGATATCAACTATTGACAACAAGCCTTATGGCGTTGCGCCATTCGCAGATGTTAAGGGTCACTGGGCTGAAAGACCTATAGGCAGCGAATATCAAGCTGGCAGAATCATGGGTTATCCTGATCAAACTTTCAGACCAAACGCATTCATCACTAGATGTGAAGCGGTTGTAATTCTTAACAAGATGTTCGAAAGAAATTATGATGCTATGTCTCTAAAAGACGCTAAGAATGCTTATCTAATCAAGGGCTTCATAGACTTACCAACAAGTTTCTGGGGCTACTATGATATGATAGAAGCAACTAACTCTCATAGTTTCAAGAGAAGAGTAGAAGGAAAGGTTCAAGAGGACTGGACTTTAGTTAAATAAACAATTTCATAGCAAATTGTGAATAATAAGAATGATATAAGAAGCATATGGGCTTATGGCTCATGTGCTTCTTTATTTTGCAATATGTATTTAGTGCGGTATAATAATAGTATAAGTGGGTATACATATTATACAAAATAATAAGATTAAAAAGGTATAATAATAGCAAGAGGTGATTCTAATGTAGGATAAAACTAGTAGAGTTTATAAGTACAAGTGAATTAATTATATTTAAAGAAAAGGAGAAAATTTTATGGGTAAAATATTTGAAGGAACTGGGACTTTAAATCTAAAGAATTTGAACAAATTTAGTAATGATAGTGATGGCTATAAACAAATTAATGATGAAGTAGAAAGTTTAGATTATGCAATGATTAATGATTATCTTGCAGATACTAGAGCTAAAAGAAGCTATATAGAAAACGAAATTAATATATTTACACCTTCGGCATCATTTATATCAATATTGACCATTATCGTAACCATATTATTTGGGATTTTTGGAACAAAACCATATATTGAGAGCATGGATAAGGGCTTTAAAAGCTTTCTTATAAATTATGTTATAGTATTGGCCATAGTAGCATTTGCAATTTTCGGTTTTAGCATAAACCACATTACAAAGCTGAATAAGCAAGTGAAATATTTAACTTATATTGAAAATAAACTACAATTTAAAAAAGATAATATGAAAGATAAAGAAACAAATAATAGTAGTATTGATCAAAATAAATAATTAAAGTCCAAAGAAAATGATGATCTCAAAATATTGCTCCATATGGCAAAATTAAGTGATATAATATATACAAAGGAAGTGATATTATGTCAAAAACATCAAATGTAAATATAGAGCTTGAATCTGAAGTAAAAATACCAAGCAAAAAACCACTAGTATATGAATATTTAAGTGAAGAAGACTTCGATAGAGAAATACTAAAAGCGATTGATGATCTTGATAGTGGCAGGGTATATACTTCAGAAGAAGTAGAAAAGGACTTGGAAAACATTTAATATCACTTAAAATATTGACTTTTACACCAATTTAATCTATAATTAACTTGACAGAGCCTCCCCACGCTTAATGTTTTATACATGCGGACCAAGGGGAGGACATTTTTTACCTTAACATATCCATTCTCACTTTCAAAACTCAAATATTTTTAATGTTTTGAAAGTCACTCATACATTTTACTATCTAGGACTGCTTATGCGGTCCTTTTCTATTGCCATAAGTGAAATCATAACCAAAACCAAAACTAAAACTATAATCATAATCATAATCATAAGCAAAACTATAATCAATACTATAATCTTAACTATAATCAAACCCATCCACCCCGCCCATTTATAAACTATTTCACACTTTCTCTTAATAAATTCATAAAGTTGTTTTAATTTTTCTATCTCTCGGGTATATATTAAATAGAAAATCAAATAAGGAGGTAAGCTTATGAGAATCGAATTTGTAGGAAAGAACATTGAATTAACTCAAAGTTTAAAGGATGTGGCTGAAAAGAAGTTCCAAAAGCTTGACAAGTTTATTGGCAAGGATGTGGATGCGAAGGTTGTCTTCTCGGCTGTTAGAAACACTAAATGTGTTGAAGTAACTATCTTCCTAGACAGGACTATACTTAGGGCTGAGGAAGAAAGTGACGACATGTACACATCTATCGACAGGGCGGTTGATGTTTTGGAAAGACAGGTTAGAAAGTACAAAACTAAGCTTCAAAACAGATACCAAAAGAACGAGTCGATCAGGTTTGAAAATGTTAAGCCTATGGATGAGCCGGATGAGGCTAAGCTTGTAAAGAATAAGAAATTTAAGGTGGTACCTATGTCTTCTGACGAGGCTATCCTTCAAATGGAACTACTTAGACACAATTTCTTCGTATACCAAAACGCTAAAACTGAAGCCATCAACGTAGTATACAAGAGAAAGGACGGCAACTACGGCCTTATTGAAGTTGAATAAAATGAATATTAATATAGATGATTTTAAATTGAACAAACCCATATCCTCGGTGAAGATTTCGCCGGATGGTCGTCACAAGGTTTTCACTGTGACTTGCGTGGATATGGCGGAGAATGAGTACAAACACTCGTTTTATATGCTTGATGAAAATGATTCTTTGAAGAGACTGTCTACTAATGACGTCTCTTCTACTTATGCTGTGGACAATGGCGGGGTCATTTTCGCAAAGTCTGACGAAAAAAGGAAGTATGCGTCTATCGTTTACCGTCTAAGCTTCAGTGGCGGCGAGAGGGAGGAGCTTTTTAGGCTAAACTACCCGATTAATGGTATTCGCATCATGGATGAGGAAAGGCTGATTCTCTCTATCAGCAATTCTGAGAAGATCAGGCACTTTAAGGACATGGACCAAGAGACTTACGAGAAAAAGGCTGCTGAAATTAAGGAAGAGGATGACTACACTATATATGACGAAATTCCTTTCTACCTTAACGGCGCTGGCTACATCAACAAGATCCGTACTTCGCTTGCAGTGTACAATATGACGAGCGGCGCGCTTAAGATTATTACTGATGACTTTACTAGTGTATCGAGCTACGACATAGCCCCTGACAAGTCTGAAATTGTCTACACTTCTGAGTCTTACACTGACAAGGCGCCTTTAAAGAGTCAGCTTTATGTTTATAGTTTTACGGACGATAAGTCTGTGAAACTTGATTATGGCATGGGACTTAGCTATTATGGCCCAAGCTATGCGGATGGCGATGTTTTTGTCTTTGCTACTGATCAAGTGGATCACGGCATCAACCAAAATCCAAAGGTCTACCTAATTGATAAAAGCAAAGAAAATATCAAGTGCATTAATGATGACTTCGATATGTCTTTGGGCTCATCTGTGGGCAGCGACCTTCGTTATGGCGGCGGCTACTCATTTAGGGTGATTAAGGACAAGCTTTACTTTATATCTACTCTTGCGAATAGCGCAGACCTATTCGCCATTGACAAGGCGGGTAAATTGGAAAGGCTAAGTAAAGTAGTCGGCTCGGTCGATGAGTTCGACGCCCATGATAATGGTACTATCTACGCTATAGGCATGCTTGACTACAATTTACAAGAAGTTTATAAATTTGAAGGGGATAAATTTAAGAAAGTGACTGCCATTAACGAGGCTTTACAAAAGACTTGGGGCGCTGAAGCTTATGAAAAGATCACGTTTAAGAATGACGATATTGATTTTGAAGGCTTTGTGATTAAGCCGGACGGATACAAGCCGGGCAAGAAATACCCTGCGATACTTGAGATTCACGGCGGTCCAAAGACTGTTACGGGCGAGGTTCTCTACCACGAGTACCTTTACTTTGCAAAGCAAGGCTACTTTGTCTTCTTCACTAATCCGAGGGGCTCGGACGGCCGCGGCAATGATTTTATGAACATCAGAGGCAAGTACGGCACTATCGACTACGACGATTTGATGAAGTTCACTGACACTGTTTTGGAAAAGTACGAGGACATTGACAGGGACAATGTTCATGTGACTGGCGGCAGCTACGGCGGCTTCATGACTAACTGGATCATCGGCCATACAAACAGATTTAAGTCGGCTGCGTCGCAACGCTCTATATCGAACTGGCTAAGCTTTTTCGGTGTATCGGATATAGGCTACTATTTCGCGACTGATCAAAATTTGGCAGAGCCATTCACGTCGAGCGAAGCGCTATGGGAACGCTCTCCGCTTAAATACGCGAGCGAGGTAAAGACGCCGACACTGTTTATCCACTCGGACGAGGACTACAGATGCCCTCTAGAGCAAGGTGTACAAATGTTTACTGCGCTTAAGTACTTCGGAGTCGACTCGAAGATAGTTATCTTCCACGGTGAAAACCACGAGCTAAGCCGCTCTGGCAAGCCAAAACACAGACAAAGAAGACTTGACGAGATAATAACATGGATTAAAAAGAGATCATAATATATAAAAGCCTGGTTACTTTTGTAACTAGGCTTTTGCTTGGATATATTTCTTATAGAGCAAGCTTTTTCCACTTGCGGATTTTCGTTCTAAATGTGCCAAATGGAGCGATTGTATTTACGTGAATAAACTTGTAAACTTCCCATGTAGCTGTTTTTGTTGCTTCATCAGCCCACTTTCTCATATGAGGCTTAAATAGTTCAGCATCACTTAATGAGTCGATCATTTCACATATGTCAGCAACATTGCCACTTAGCTTATCTTTTAGTTCGCTAAGAGATAGGCTTGCGTACGTATCAGTAAAGTATTGGTATAGTTTGCCGAGCTCATTCCATTTGAATTTATCCGATGGAGTTTTAACTTCAATGCCATTTCTTTCATCACACTCCCATTGTAATAAGAGAGAGGTCCATCCGAGCTGATAGGCAAGGTTCTCGGCAGGCGTTCTATCTACTTCATCTACTCGTGTATCTTTTAAATTTTCTGGGATATTTTCAAATTCAGCGATGTATTTTTCAAAGCTTTTATTGATTTCTGATTTTAATTCTTCTTTGTTTTGATAAGTTCTCATTTATTTCTTCCTTATTAGTATAATATTAGTAAAATGTTTTTTCAGTTCGTGACAATTTGTCACGAACTCTATATTTATTTTCTATTTTCACTATCTTCAATATTCGAAATTTTATTTGAAACATCATCAATTAATTTTGCAAAATCTATAGCATTTTTAGATGTAATAACTGGCTGACCAGTTTCTTTCTCAATTTCTTTTCTTGCGTTTCCAGCTATTGATCCGCCATCTTTTGCTACTTTCTTGTTCTCATCTAAACCTTGTGGATTTTTTGTTTTCGTAAGTTCAGTAGTTGTTGCTTCAGCAAGCATATTAAGAACTATTTCAAGAGTAGACATATTGTCTCTAAGATTTTCCTTTTTTAGGCCTTTTAAATTTTTATATTCTCTAGTTGTCATTCCTGACCAAGCCTTAGAAATTTCATTTGTTAGTATTGCATATTCTTTGCCAGCCTTGACGCCGTGATCTTGCCAAGTGTCAGTAAGTTCCTTTCTTACTTGTATCGCTTGAAGTCTTTGGTTAATCCACTCTCTTGAGTAGCCTTTTTTTAAATATGTATCTAAAGCTCTATCAATTGTTAATTCAGGATCAATGATTTCGTCAATTCTTTCTTTGCCTACTTCAGCTAACCACATTTTGAATGGCTCTGCCTTTGGCGATGGAACAGATTGTATTATACGGAAAATACCTTGCATATCAGCAACGTCTGTTTCTCTCATTTTCCCGTCAGCTGCTTCCATTTTCAACTGGCTACAATTTGTAGCCAGTTCATTTCCTTCATTTTTTAGTCTTGTCTTCAAAACGCTCCAATATTTTCGTGGATTATCACTTTCTGTAAGTACACCTAAAATATCAATAATAGAAAAGTACCACTCTTCTTTTTCATTATCCCATGCTGAACGTATTTGTCTTCCCTCAAATAATTTAATTTCGTTATCCATTTTACACCTCAATAGTATCTTTAAAATAAATTCATATCTATATTTATATTATATCATATTTATAAGTTTAAAACATTTACAATATTTCCATAGCTAAAAAACGAATTTTGTAGTATAATCATTAGAGGAGGAGATTTTGGGTGAATTACGAAAAATTTTACTACATAGCAGAAATCATCGGTACTGTGGCCTTTGCCTCATCGGGAACGCTTGTCGCCATCAGAAAAGGCATGGACGTCTTTGGTATCGTGGTTCTTGCGATAATCACAGCGATTGGAGGCGGTGTCATTCGTGACATCACCCTAGGTATAACGCCGCCCATGGCATTTAGAGATAACACTTACACAGTAGTTGCCATCGTTACGGCGCTCGTTTTGATACTATTTTTGTCGAAAAAAATTAAATTTCTAAGATTAAATACAGTTAACAGAAACTTTATGATTAAATACACACAAGTCGCGTCAGTGCTCGACGCCATCGGTCTTGGCCTGTTCACAGTCAGCGGCGTAAGCGTCGCCATGGTCAGAGGCTACTCGAACAACGCCTTTTTGATGATCTTTGTCGGTGTCATCACCGGCTGCGGCGGCGGAGTCTTGAGAGACCTTCTTTCAGACACCATCCCGATTATATTCACGAAAAACACCATTTACGCAGTTGCTTCGCTTTTGGGCGCAGTCGTGTTTATAGTTTTGAGACCATATGGAGCGAACTTCTCCTTCTTTATGGGCGCCTTAACCACAGTTGTTATCAGGCTTCTATCGATGAAGTATAGGTGGAGTCTGCCAGACGTTTCATCTGACCTTGTCGATGGTGACGACGTTTAAGAGAATTTAATACTGATTTTACTTTAGAAAGCTTTGTTTATGCACGAACAAGGCTTTTTTCTATGTGAGTGGCTGGGCCACTGTGTATAAAACTGTGGATAAGTCTGTGGATAGATTATAAATCACAAGAAAATTGCTTTGTCAAGTGCTATTTTTGTGAAAAACGCCTGTGGATAATGTGGATAAGCTTGTGTATAAATGTAAAATAGCGATTTCCAATGTGGATATCTATGTGAGTAAGTGAATTATTAAATTTTTTAAATATTTGTAAGCTTAGTATTAAAAATATTTATAAGGAATAAGACTATTTCCATTGCTTTTATATTTCTTTAGTAGTATAATAAAGTTAATAATATCTATTAAGGAGGAATTATATTATGAAGAAGAAAATTTCATTGTTACTTGCTATCTTAATGCTTGTAACACTATTACCAACAGCATTTGCTGAATCAAAGACAGTTGAGGCAGTAAAAAACACTAAAAAGGTGACACTTGACGGAGAAGAAGTCATGGTCGGCGCATACGACGTAGAAGGCTACAACTACCTAAAATTAAGAGACATAGCAGCAATACTTAAAGGCAAGAAATGCCAATTCAGCGTTGGCTACGATGAGCCAACAAAGCTAATTTCAGTAGAACTAGCAAAGGCTTATGAAAAAGTTGAAGGCGACCTAGCTGAAATTAAGGACGAAAAAGCAAAAGCAATCGTATCAGTTAAGAAGATTCTTGTTAATGGCGAAGAAAAAGAAGTAAAGACAGCTCTTATTAACGAGTATAACTACATGCAATTAAGAGACCTTGGTTCACTAGTAGGCCTAGGCGTTGGCTATGATAAAGTGAATAAAGTTATCCAGCTAAAGAGCGATGCTGAAGAAAAAGAGGAAGCTCCTCGTTATGTAATGATTAAGTCTAAGCTTTATAAAGATACAGGCGAAGTCAACAAGAATATGACTTGTGGAACTATGGACGGAAAGATATTAACAACTGTTGATGCAAAAGAAATGCCTAAGAAGGACAATGAATCAAACTTTGGAACTGGATATGAGTACCAAATTGGAACTGATGGAAGCATAACTGTAGATATTGATGACAAATGCTTAATCTTTAAAGAAGTGAAAGAAGAAGAAAAGAAAGACGAAAAAACTGAAGAAAAGAAAGATGATAAGAAAGATGAAAAGAAGGAAGATGCTAGTGAAGAAAATATAAAAGTTCTTAAGACTGATAATTTTGATGAGCTTGAAACTACTAAATTAGATGCTATAATCAAGCTTCATGATATGTTTGCAGCTTATACTAAAGATGATTACATTGTTGGAGGGAATGCGATTTTAGATGCAATACCATTTTCTGAATATATGATTACTTTAAAGAACATGGCAAAGCTAGTTGGTACTGATATTTACTTAGAAGATCGTACAGTTATTAAGAGAATAGAAGAAATTGATGGCAAAAAATATTATGTTGCTGAGATAAAATATGCTAATGGCTCTTCTATCATACAAAAATTACCTTTTGAACAAGATGGCGACAATATCACTATGGCAACTACTGCTGGTATTATGGCTTTAATTGCTAAAGATTATGAAAAAGACTCTATATTAAAGAAGGGATCAGAATTTATCGCTACTAAAGTAAAAGCTTTCCATGATGCTTTATGTGAAAAGAATTATAAGGCGGCTGCAGAAGCACTTAAGGAGTTAAACTTTAAAGCTGATGAAGAAAATGTTAAGAAGACTGCTGAACTAAGACTTAAAAATGCAAAAGAGCTTGGCGAAGAAGTTTTTGTGAAGGATTATGATTTTACATTTAAAGAATATGAAGCTGGTGTTGTATGTAAGTTTAAATACAAGACTGGAGCAAGCTTTGAAGTATATATTGGTGATCAATTCTCTGGTTTAGGAACTTTTGTTTTACCAAAAGAACAATAGTTGATAGTATTAATTAATCAAAAAAATTGGGAGCGAAAGCTCCCTTTTTTAATGCTATTATCTTAAAACTATTAGCAAATTGAATTTTGCGAAATATTTGGATGAATAAGGCGAAGTACAGCGAGCGAGCGACTGAGTTGTACAACTAAGGTACACGCAAGGAACGAGCGAGCGAAACGAGCCTTAGCCCTCTAATAGACGCAAAATTAGTTTTTCCAAGTCTCTTCCATATCCTTCACTATTTCAAAAAAGTCATCGCCTGGATAAACTATATGCTTAATCCACTCTTCCTTGATCTGCCAAAGGTTTGCCTGAACGACAAACTCGCTTCTATCTGTAATCTCGAAGATTCTATCCCAGCTATTTACAATTGTCTCTCTTATATCGTCATACATCTCATCATATTTCCTATCAAATATATTAAAGCTGTGGCCCGCGCCGCGCGACTTGAGTTCTTTTTCAAAGCGTTTCGCATCATCTTTATCAAGTGGCACGTACTGATTATTTAAAACGAGGTCCCACTTAGCTCCATCGAAGTAGATGACTTCGCTCTTAGGTACTGTCATCGCATAAACGACTTCTTTGTGAATGGGCTTGAGGCAGTTCTCCTTGGAGACGCTACACCATATTGGGTAGCTGATTTCGTCTGGCTTAGCGACTATTTGCGAAGCCATCTTCACGAAGTAATCATATTTTTCCAAGAAAAAGTCTGAAATGTCTTTCATATGCAAGCCGACATAGAGCCTTTTGTTTTGTATGACGCCTTTATTTTTTAGCTCGTATATGCTATTCTCATGTTGTCTTGTGTAAAGATTAACGTATTCCATGTTTATCACCTCGTCTATTTATACCCAATATTTCGATTTTGGAATTTTAATCCTTGACTAGAAATAATTTCTATGATATAATACTTAAGGATGAGGTGAGGGGTATGATGTACATACATTTTAATTTTATTGCTCACAATTTTAATAATAATAGATAAGAGGAACGCCACGTGCGTTCCTTTTTACTTTATCAGAGTACTAACTTAGTAAAAGGAGGATATTATGGACAAGATCGTTATCAATGGAAATGACCTTACTATCGAAGATGTTGTAAAGGTAGCAAGATGTCACGCAGAGGTTGAAATCTCTAAGGATGCAAAGGACAGAATCATTGCATCAAGAAAACTTGTTGACAAGTTTGTTGAAGAAGAAAGGGTTATCTACGGAATCACAACTGGTTTCGGTAAATTCTCTGAAGTACATATCTCTAAGGATATGACTAAGAATTTACAAAAGAATTTAATTATGTCTCACTCATGTGGTGTTGGCGAATTATTTGACGAAGACATCGTTAGAGCCATCATCTTATTAAGAGCTAACTCTTTATCAAAGGGTTATTCTGGCGCAAGACTTGAAACTATCGAAACACTAGTTGCTATGCTAAACAAGGGTGTTACACCATGTATACCTGAAAAGGGTTCACTAGGTGCATCTGGTGACTTAGCTCCACTTGCTCATATGGTTTTACCTATGCTTGGTCTAGGCGAAGCTTTCTATGAAGGCAAGAAGATGACTGGTAAGGAAGCTATGGACAAGGCTGGCGTTCAAACTATTGAATTAACTAGCAAGGAAGGCCTAGCTCTTATCAATGGTACTCAAGTACTAACTGCTGTTGGCACATTAACATTATATGATGCTATGAAGCTTGCAAAATTAGCTGACGTTGCTACATCTCTTACAATGGAAGCTATGGGCGGCATCATTGATGCATTTGATGAAAGAATTGCTGACGTTAGAAAGCATCAAGGCATGTATGACACTTCATACAATGTAAGAGCTATACTTGAAGGATCAAAGAACATCACTCGCCAAGGCGACTTAAGAGTTCAAGACGCTTACTCACTAAGATGTGTTCCACAAATTCACTGCGCTTCAAAAGATACATTTAATTTTGTAAAGAATAAAGTTGATATCGAAATCAACTCTGTTACTGACAACCCAATCATCTTCCCTGATGATGAAGCAGTTATCAGTGCTGGTAACTTCCACGGCGAACCAATGGCTCTACCATTTGACTTTTTAGGCATTGGTATAAGCGAAATAGCTAACGTATCCGAAAGAAGACTTGAAAGACTAGTAAACCCAGCATTATCAGAAGGTCTACCAGCTTTCTTAGTTAAGGAAGGCGGAGTAAACTCTGGCTACATGATAGTTCAATACGCTGCTGCAGCTCTTGTTAGTGAAAATAAGGTTTTAGCTCACCCAGCAAGTGTTGACTCAATCCCAAGTTCAGCTAACCAAGAAGACTTAGTATCTATGGGTACTATAGCTGCTAGAAAGGCTAGAGAAATCTATCTAAACGCAAGAAAAGTAGTAGCTATGGAAATGTTTGCTGCATGCCAAGCTATTGACATAAGAGGAGACAAGGGTCTTGGTAAGGGTACTAAGGCTGCTTACGACGAAGTAAGAAAAGTAATAGACTACATCGACAAGGACAAGGTTATGTACTTTGAAATCAATAAAGCTGAAGAATTATTAGCTGATGACAAGGTTCTTAACGCTGTTGAAGAAGCTGTAGGAGCACTTAAATAGATATTAAGTAAGGAGGTTACTTATGAAATTTGATGTTAAAGATGCTATGACAATCAAGCTTGATCCAGTTTTACCTGAAATGCATAAGATTGATCCAAAGGTTAGAAGAGCACCAGTTAGAGACTTAACTCTTTCAAAGCATGAGATCGAGCTAGCTTTAAGGAATGCGCTTAGATACATTCCAGAAGAATTACACGAAGAATTAGCTCCAGAATTTATGGAAGAGCTAATGACTAGAGGAAGAATTTACGGTTACAGATTTAGACCTGAGGGCAATATCAAGGCTAAATCCATTGACGAATACAAGGGTAAATGCACCGAAGGTAAGGCAATACAACTAATGATTGACAATAACCTTGACTTTGACGTAGCACTATACCCATATGAACTTGTTACTTACGGTGAAACAGGACAAGTTATGCAAAACTGGATGCAATACAGACTAGTTAAGAAATACCTAGAAAATCTAACTGATGAACAAACATTAGTTATGGAATCAGGTCACCCACTAGGCTTATTCAGAAGCCATAAGACTTCACCTAGAGTTATAATCACAAACTCATTAATGATAGGTGAGTTCGACGATCAAAAACATTGGCACAAAGCAGTTGCTATGGGCGTTGCAAACTACGGACAAATGACTGCTGGCGGCTGGATGTATATTGGACCACAAGGTATAGTTCACGGCACATACAATACAGTTCTTAACGCAGCTCGTCTAAAATTAGGCGTTCCACACGATGGCGACTTAAGAGGCCACATCTTCATTTCATCAGGTTTAGGAGGAATGAGTGGTGCTCAAGGTAAGGCAGCTAAAATTGCTAATGGCGTTGGTATCATCGCCGAAGTTGATATTTCAAGAATCAACACAAGACTTGAACAAGGCTGGATAGATGAATGTTCAGACGACCTTGACCAAGTATTCAAATGGGCTAACGAAGCAAAAGAAAGCAAAACTCCTAGAGCAATCGCTTACCATGGCAATATCGTAGACCTACTAGAATACTGCGTTAAAAACAATGTTCATGTAGAACTACTTTCTGACCAAACATCATGCCACGCTCAATACGACGGCGGCTATTGCCCACAAGGCTTAACATTTGAAGAAAGAACAAAGATGCTTGCTGAAGATAAAGAAGGCTTCTGCAAATTAGTTGACAAAACATTAAAGCATCACTTTGAATTAATCAAAACACTTGTAGACAGAGGAACATATTTCTTTGACTATGGTAACTCCTTCATGAAATCAGTTTTCGATGCAGGCGTTAAGGAAATAGCTAAGAACGGCGTTGACGAATCAGAAGGATTCATCTTCCCAAGCTATGTTGAAGATATCATGGGACCAATGCTATTTGACTATGGTTACGGACCATTCAGATGGGTTTGCTTATCAAATAAGGAAGAAGACCTAATTAAGACTGACCACGCAGCTATGGAATGCATAGACAAGGACAGAAGAGGCCAAGACCTTGATAACTACATCTGGATCAGAGATGCTGAAAAGAACCAATTAGTAGTTGGCTCACAAGCAAGAATTTTATACCAAGACGAAATCGGTAGATTAAAAATTGCTCTTAAGTTCAACGACATGGTTAGAAAGGGCGAAGTAGGCCCAATCATGCTAGGCCGTGACCACCACGACGTATCAGGAACTGACTCACCATTTAGAGAAACATCAAACATCAAAGACGGCTCAAACATCATGGCAGACATGGCTACACAATGCTTTGCAGGTAACTGCGCAAGAGGTATGTCCATGGTAGCTCTACACAACGGCGGCGGTGTTGGTATAGGTAAATCAATCAACGGCGGCTTCGGTATGGTTCTAGACGGATCAGACAGAGTAGATACTATCTTAAAGGCATCAATGCCTTGGGACGTTATGAGCGGTGTAGCAAGAAGAAGCTGGGCTAGAAACGACCACTCAATCGAAACAGCAATACAATATAACAAGGATCACAAAGACACTGACCACATTACTATTCCTTATCTAGTAGACGACAAGATTATAGAAAAAGAAATGGCAAAGGTGGATGAATATGAAGCAAAGCGTCATAATTAAAAATATATCTTCGCTTTTAGCAACAAAGGCACATGGCACAGTCAGAGCGGGTAAAGCACAAGGCGAAGTAGAAATAATCAAAAACGCATATATAATAACTGAAGATGACAAGATAAAAGCCTTAGGTACTATGGATGAGTACAAGGCAATGGGCGTCGATGAAAGTAAGGCTACTGTCATCGATGCGACAGGCAAATTAGTTACACCAGGCCTTGTAGACTCACATACACACCTTGTTCATGGGGGCTCGAGAGAAAATGAGCTCTCCATGAAACTTCATGGCAAGACATACATGGACATAATGAACGCAGGTGGCGGCATACACGCTACACAAAGACATACTAAAGAAGCAAGCTTCGAAGAGCTTTATGAAAAAGCGAAAAAATCACTAGACATCATGCTAAGCTATGGCGTAACAACAGTTGAAGCCAAGTCAGGCTACGGCATAGAAGACTTCGATACAGAGCTAAAGCAATTAGAAGTAGTGAAAAAATTAAACGAAGATCATCCAATCGACTTAGTATCAACATTCATGCCATGTCACGCTATGCCAGATGAGTACAAAAATGACAGAGAAGCCTTTATTAATAAGGTTATCAATGAATACAATCCAAAAGTTATGGAAAAGGGCCTCGCAGAATTTGCTGACATCTTCTGTGAAGACGGTGTTTACACTATAGACGAGTCAAGAAGAGTACTTCAGGCATCAAGAGATGCGGGCTTCAAGCTTAAGATACACGCTGACGAGCTAATTAGCTTCGGCGGAGCAGAACTAAGTGCAGAGCTTAAGTGCGTTTCAGCAGACCACTTGATAGGCGCCTCAGATGAAGGCATCAAGGCCATGGCAGCTAATGGAGTCGTAGCAAACGTACTTCCAGCAACAGCATTTAACCTAAACACAGGCAAATACGCAAGAGCTAGAAAGATGATAGAAGAGGGTTGCCCAGTAAGTATCTCAACAGACTACAATCCTGGCTCATGCCCATCTGAAAACATTCAACTAGCTATGCAAATAGCCTCAATCAAAATGAGAATGACAGCAGAAGAAGTATTCAATGCAGCAACTATAAACGCTGCAGCAAGCGTACTTAGAACGGAATCCATAGGTTCGCTTGAAGTAGGTAAGAAGGCCGACATCGCCATCTTTAACTGTGAAAATATTGATTACTTCGTATATCACTTCGGTATAAACCACACTTATAAAGTGATTAAGAGCGGAAAAATAGTTTATGGCGCTTAAATCATTTAGAGTATTAATAGTTGGCGGTTCAGATATATACGCCCTAGGCGTAGATGCTTCTCTATCAGCTTTTAACGATATGCATGTCGTTGAGAGCTTTAGAGATGCATCTGATGCTCAAGACTACTTAACAAGGAAGAGCGTAGACTTTGTTATATACGTCGATGATGAGCTGGATGAAAGTAAAAGGATAGTCGACTTGCAAAGGCTAGCCTTTAAGGACAGGCGCTACAGAATACTCTTTATGACAAACAGACCAAGCCTCGAGATGATTATCTCACCAAAAGACTTTCACCTAGACGGCATCATGGACAAAGAGCTTAAAAGAGATGAACTTAGAAAGGCACTTCTTGACATGAGAAAAGGGGTAGTAGTCGTGTCGAAGAAAAAGAACTTCAGCGTTAAGACGGAACAAAAATTGGGGGATTTTTTGGACCGTAAGGAGCTCTACGACACACTAAGCTCACGTGAGAAGCAAATCCTACTAAGCATCAAAGAGGGCTTAAGCAACCAAGAGATAGCCGACAGGTTTTACATCACTTTATCGACTACCAAAACGCATACGAGAAATTTGTATAAAAAGTTGGGGGTTAAGTCGCGCTCCCAGGCAATAAAATTTCTCAATTAGTTTCGCATTCAAGCGCGCCCTTGCGCTCGTTCCTTCCTTAGCAATGCTCATGTACGCTTAGTACATTCCGCTTGCTTCGTCGGTCCACTTCGCACAATCATCACGCTTGCTCTGCAAAACTTGTGAATAAAGTTAAATTTATTTATTAATTAGTGAATAAAGATAATTTTATCTAATAAATTTGTAAATAAATTTATAAGTAAAGATAAATTGATCTTACAAATAAACATTTACGTAAAGTATTAAATGAGCGGAAAAACTTTGCGTAAAGTCATTTTAAACTTCTTTTTTTAGGATGCACCTATATATATGGGTGCATCTTTTTTGCGTGTAAAACCATTTTTATGTAAATGGATTTGCGTACAGAACGACTTTTGTGAATATGCATTTGAGCCCATTACTATTAAAATAGTTTAGCTACCGCTCGTCATATGCCTAAAGTCCGACATACGCCTAATGCTCGTCATATGCCTAACGCCCGTCATGTGCCTAACGCTCGTCATATGTCAAACGCCCGTCATATGTTATGCTATTGGCATGGCGAGAGCATTTCCATTAGCATAAGTATTTCTGTTTTCGAAAAAATTCATACCAAAGGGGTATTTTTTATTAAAACTCTTGTATTATTAAACTAATAGTGGTATAATATATAAAAGAGCTTTAATCAGGTAGAGTATATCGCTGTTAACACGAGCACATAAAGAATTAGTAGACCGATTCTATATTGCTAAGTGTACGAAGGTATCATACATACAGGGCTCTTCGACTATAGCTAGGACCACTTAGGTCTTAAGCAAACGCAGAAATGCAAGGAGGTTTTTATGAAGAAATTTATTTCACTTGTTTTGGCGCTAGCGCTTGTTATGACAGTACTTACTGGTTGTAAAGGTGGCGGCAACAAGTCAACTGGAGAAAAGAAGGGCGACAAGGACACACTTGTAATCGCTAACGACTCAGATGCTATATCACTAGACCCAATGGGAACTAACGATAACGCATCTTCTAAAGTTTTAGTTCAAATTTATGAAGGTCTATTCGAACTAAACGACAAAGCAGAAGAAGTTCCTCTACTAGCTGAAAGCTATGATAAGGTATCTGATACTGAATATGTTTTCCACCTAAGAAAGGGCGTTAAGTTCCACAATGGTGACGAAATGAAGGCATCAGACGTTGTATTTTCATTAAAACGTGCTTGTGAAGCACCTAACGTTAAGCACTTGTTCAATACTATCGATGAAGATTCTATCAAGGCTGACGATGATTACACTGTAAGATTCAATCTTAAGTTCCCTTATCCTGGTATCATTTCATCATTAATGCATCCAGGTGGAGCAATCCTTTGCCAAAAAGAAGTTGAAGCAGCTGGAGACAGCTACGGTACTTCTACTGATAAAGTTTGCGGTACAGGTCCATTTAAGCTTGACGAGTGGTCTAAAGCTAACGCTATCAAGCTAAGCAGAAACGAAGACTACTATGGAGAAAAGGCTAAGATGGCTAAGGTTGAATACAAGATTATCCCTGAACCAACTAACAGACTAGTTGAACTTCAAACTGGTGGAGCAGATATCATTTATGAACTACAACCACTTGATGTTGAAAAAGTTGAAAAAGATGAAAATCTTGTTATGTTAAAATCAGCTGACTATGGTACAACTTACCTAGGATTCAACACTCAAAAGGCACCTTTCGACAATCCAAAGGTTCGTCAAGCTATAGCATACGCTATCGATATGGACGACTTAATTCCAAAGGTTTGGTTAGGTCTAGGAAAAACTGCATCTAACTCAATGCCACCAACATTAAAATACTCTATCGGTGGAGAAACTAAGGCTAGAACTAGAGACATTGAAAAGGCAAAGGCACTTCTTGCTGAAGCAGGATATCCTAACGGCTTTGATACAACTATATCTACAAACGAAAGAAAACAACGTGTTGACATGGCAACTATCATTAAAGAACAACTTAAAGAAGTTGGTATCAACGTAACTATCAACGTTATGGAATGGTCTGCATTCAACGACGTATTAAAGAATGCTAAACAAGATATGTTTGAAATCGCTTGGACTTCTGATACACCAGACCCAGACGCATTCTTATTCCCTTGCTTCCACTCAAGTGCAAAGGGCGAAGGCGGTAACTACTGCTGGTTAGAAGACCCAGAAATGGACAAGATGTTAGATGACGCTAGACAAGAACTTGACGAAACAAAGAGAGGCGAAATCTACAGAAAAGCTCAAGAATATATTCTTGATAATCAAATTTGGATCCCTGAATACTGGTCAGAATTAACTGTAGCAACATCTAAGAATGTTGAAGGTTTTGAAATGAACAGCTTTGGTTACTACAAATTAAACAAAGTAGTTGTAAAATAGTAGAATAATACAAAATGGTGAAGGGGGAGGTGGACATCTTCCCCCTCACATAGTTCAATTATATCGGAGGCATTATGATAAAATATATTATTAAGAGAATTCTCTATTTAATACCTGTTATTTTATTGGTAAGTCTCTTCGTTTTCTGGTTATTATACATAACACCTGGAGACCCTGCCCGTAACATTCTAGGCCCATCGGCCACAGAACAACAAGTAGCAGAACTTAGAGAAGAACTTGGCTTAAACGATCCATTTTTCACGCAATTTGGTAGATACATATCTAACCTAGTATTTAAAGGTGACTTAGGCCGTAGTTACAAAACAAGAATGCCTGTAGTTCAAGAAATTGGCAACAGAGCAGGCGCAACTATTAGACTAGCATTTTTAGCTATAACATTCGCAGTTTTACTAGGTATACCTATAGGTATTATATCTGCGGTAAAACAATATAGTATTTTTGATAACTTGACAATGATATTTGCCCTTATAGGTATATCAATGCCAGTATTCTGGCTGGGTCTACTGCTTATCATGCTATTTAGTGTGCAACTTGGCTGGCTACCAGCATCAGGCTTTGATACGCCTGCTCAATGGGTTTTACCAGCGATAGCACTAGGAGCTCAATCTGTTTCAGTTATTACTAGACAAACAAGAAGCTCCATGCTTGAAGTAATTAGACAAGACTACATCAGAACTGCTAAGGCAAAAGGTCAAGAACAAAAGGTCATCACTAGGAAGCACGCTTTGGCAAACGCTTTAATCCCTATCACTACTGTTATCGGTACACAATTCGGACAACTTATGGGCGGCGCTCTAATGACTGAAGTTATATTTAGTATACCTGGCATAGGCAGACTTATGGTAGATTCAATCAAGATGAGAGACATACCTCTTGTTATGGGATGTGTATTATTCGTTGCAGTTACATTTGCTCTTGTAAATCTAATTGTCGACATACTATATACATTCATAGACCCAAGAGTTAAGAGTCAATATATGTAGGTGAATGATATGGCAGAAAAAAATATGAAAAAAGAGCAATCAATAAGAAAATCAAAAAGACAAACAGGTTTTAGTGAAGTTTTAAAAAGAATGAAGAGAAACAAACTAGCTATGGTAGGTCTATTTATACTTATCTTGCTAGTTTTGGTAGCGATATTCGCAGACGTTGTTGCCCCATATACTTTCAATGACATGGTTGGTCCAACATATCAAACACCAAACTCTGAATTTATCTTTGGTACAGATCACTTAGGCCGTGATATATTCTCTCGTGTCGTTTATGGTTCTAGAATCAGTTTGAAAGTCGGATTCATATCCGTATCCATCGCCTTAGTATTCGGTGTAACACTAGGCGCTGTAACTGGTTACTACGGCGGTAAAGTCGACACTATAATCATGAGATTCATAGACGTGCTTCAAGCTATACCAGATATACTTTTAGCTATAGCAATCATGAGCGCACTAGGCACTGGCCTTGGCAACTTAATGATAGCCGTTGGTATAGCCTCGGTTCCAGCATATGCCAGAATCGTTAGAAGCTCTGTTTTAACTATAAAAGATAACGAATTTGTTGAAGCAGCAAAGGCCAATGGTTCTAGCGACTTTAGAATTATCTTTAAACATATAATTCCAAACTGTATGGCACCTATCATCGTTCAAGCGACTCTAGGTGTTGCTTACGCAATCATTAACGCGGCAGGTCTATCCTTTATAGGACTTGGACTTGAACCACCTACACCAGAGTGGGGCGCTATGCTATCGGATGGTCGTTCATATATCATGGACTTCCCACACATCACATTGTTCCCAGGTTTAGCCATCGTTATCACCATCTTTGCTCTTAACGTTATGGGCGATGGTCTTAGAGATGCACTTGACCCTAAGCTTAAGAGGTAGGAGGTTACTATGGAAAAAGGAAATTTACTTAATATAAGAGACCTATCTGTTGAGTTCAATACAGATTCGGGTGTTGTTAAAGCCGTTAATGGCATGAACTTGTCTCTAAACAAGAAAGAGACACTTGGCCTTGTTGGAGAAACAGGTGCCGGCAAGACTACTACTGCTCTTGCAATACTTAACCTAGTACCTGATCCACCTGGAATTATTAGCTCAGGTGAGATTGAGTTCGATGGTAAGGATATATTAAAAACTAAAGAAAAAGATATGAGAAAGATTAGAGGGGAAAAAATCTCCATGATCTTCCAAGACCCAATGACAAGTCTTAACCCTGTTATGACTATAGGTAAGCAAATAGAAGAAGTTCTTGCTCTTCACACTAAACTTGATAAGAACGGAAGAAAAGAAAAGACTCTTGAAATGCTTGACCTAGTAGGTATCAGACGTGAAAGAGTTAATGACTACCCTCATCAACTTTCTGGTGGTATGAAGCAAAGAATCGTTATTGCGATGGCTCTTGCTTGTAACCCAGAGATAATCATTGCGGACGAGCCAACAACTGCTCTAGACGTTACTATTCAAGCTCAAGTTATGGAACTAATGAAAGAGCTTAAGAGCAAGTTTGATACATCCATCATCATGATTACTCACGACTTAGGAGTTATTGCTGAAATAGCTGATAAGGTAGCGGTTGTTTACGCTGGCGAAGTTGTTGAAAGCGGTACTACTAAGGATATATACACTGACAAGAAGCATCCATATACAGTTGGACTTTTCTCGTCAATACCAAAGTTAACTGGTGACGTTGAAAGACTTCAAGTTATTCCAGGAATGACACCAGACCCAACAAATTTACCTACTGGATGTAAGTTCCACCCAAGATGCACTAAGTGCATGGAAATGTGCAAAACAAACGAACCACCGGTTTATGAAGTAAGCCCAGGTCACTTTGTTAAGTGCTTCTTATACAAGGACGGAGCTATGGGTATAGACGGCTCTAAGAATGAAGCTAGCGAAGAAACAGCTTCTGAATCAGAAGAAAAGTAGAGGAGGAAAGTTATGAGCGAAAATTTCATTGAAGTAAAACATTTATGTAAGTACTTTCCGACTAAGAAGGGCGTTTTACATGCAGTTGAAGACCTTAACTTTGAGATAAAAAAGGGCGAAACACTTGGCCTAGTAGGTGAATCAGGCTGTGGTAAGTCAACAGCTGGTCGTGCAATCATCAGATTACATGAGCCAACAAGCGGAGAAATATGGTTTAACGGCGAAGACATCATGAACCGTAAGACTAAAAAGGAAATGCACCAATTAAGACGCGAAATGCAAATCGTCTTCCAAGACCCATATTCATCACTAAACCCAAGACTTAACACATTTGACCTAATTGCGGACGCACTTTATGTAAACAAAATTTACGATAGTAAGAAAGAAATAGAAAAAGTAGTTCTTGAAATGATGGAAACAGTAGGTCTTGAGAAGAGACTTATGAACTCCTACCCACACGAACTAGATGGTGGTAGAAGACAAAGAATTGGTATCGCAAGAGCCTTAGTAATGAGACCTGAGTTTATAGTACTTGATGAACCAGTATCAGCACTTGACGTATCAATTCAAGCCCAAGTACTAAATCTTCTTCAAGATATACAAAAAGAAAAGGGACTAACATACTTATTTATATCACATGACCTTTCAGTTGTTCGTCACCTTTCAGATAGAGTTGCAGTAATGTATCTTGGCCGTATGGTTGAACTAGCAGACTACAAGCAAATATTTGAAAACACATTACATCCATACACAAAGGCACTACTATCAGCAATACCAGTACCTGAATACGACTACAAACAAGAAAGAATCATACTAAAAGGCGACGTACCAAGCCCAATAGATCCACCAGACAGATGCGTTTTCTACGGCAGATGTCCGATGAGAGATGAAGGCGTTTGCAATGGTCCTCATCCTACTCTAAAAGAAGTAGAGCCGGGACACTATGTTGCTTGTCATTTAGTTAAATAAAAAATTTATTGCTAAAATTGCGATCTTTGAATGCTTTGAATTTTTTCTTCGCTCCACGTACGCTTAAGTACGACGTCGCTTGAAAAAATTCTGCGCAAATCAAATCTCATCAATTTTATCTAATAAATTTTGATGATAAAGATAAATTGATTTTAAAATTTGTAATTTTTGACGTGCAATTGTCAATTTGGCGAACTAAGCTCTGGAGGAACTATTTCTTCGATGTTTGGAGCTTTGAGCATGAATAAGGCGCTTTGACATTATAAGATAATTTAAGATCTAATTTAAATAAATTAGTGACTACAAAAGCAGATGCACCTAAGATGCATCTGCTTCTTTATGTCTTGGAGCGTAAAAAGGAGCTAGAAAAAACTAACTCCATAAAATTAAAATCTATTTATTTTTCTTTACATAATCTAAGACAAAGTCCTTAAATCTCTTACCAAGTGGGCTAAGTGGCTTTTCTCTGTGATACAAGAAGTAGAAGTCTCTTGAGAAGTCCACACCTTTTATGTTAAGGTACTTAAATCTCTTTTCCTTAATATCTCTTTCGATTGCAATCCTATTCATAAAGCTAAGGCCGACGCCCTTGCTTACTAAGGACTTGATCGCTTCATTGTCATCGCATGTGCCAACTATCCTAAGCTTTCTAGCGTCCTTCGAGCTTTGATATATAGCGTTGATTATGGTTTCGAGTGAGGCAGAACCATACTCCCTAAGAATAAAGTTTTCATCGAGTATGTCTTCAAACTTAACTGTGTCGCCATTCTCAAGGTTTTCAAACTTATCATTTGGCACTATAAGTACACTTGAGTCCTTAACTAATTTTACAAAATCAAGCTTTGGGTTGTCATTCATCTTGCCGACGATGGCAAAGTCATTCTCATATGTAAGAATACGCTTGATAGCTTCCTTCGAGTCGCTACCTTGCAGCGAAAAACTGATTTTTGGATGCTCTTCAAGGAAGGACTTAATTAAATCAGGAAGGATGTACTCTCTAGGGATGGAGCTCGACAAAATGCTTATCTTACCCTGCAGACCTTGGTCGTAGGCGTCAATCTCATACTTAGCATTGTTGATCTGATCGATGATCTTCTCCGCATGCTCGTACAAAATTTGGCCTGTCGGCGTAATTCGAAACAGCCTACCGCTTCTGTCAATAAGTTCACTTCCGACCTCTTTTTCAAGAGCGGTGATGTGATTTGACACAGTTGGCTGAGTTATAAAGAGCTTTTCTGCAGCTTTCGAGAAACTTTCTAGCCTAACGACTTCAACAAAAGTTTCTATTTGTCTGATATCCATTTTCTTCCCTCCTCATATATAAAGATATTTTATCACAAGTATTGATTTTTTTCAAGCTAATTATATAAATATTACGATTTTCAAATAATATTTTACGTTTATGGCTGAGCTGATATAAATATTTATTTTTTCCCGTGAGAATGCGTTTTTCATTGCTATTTTCACAGCTTTATAATATAATAGAAGTGGTGAGGTTTATGATTTATTTAGATAATTGTGCAACAACAAAAGTATATAAAGAGGCGATGGACGCGGCGCTTCATGCCTTTAAAGAAGCTTATGCGAATCCATCGAGCATACATAAGGCAGGCTTTTTACTAAGAAATGATTTTGAAGAGGCGAGGAGCGTCATCAAAAAATTTCTGAATGTCAAGTCTGGCGAAATCATTTTTACGTCTTGCGCGAGTGAGGCGAACAACATTATTGTAAATTCGATTAAGGATATAAAGAAGAAGAAAATTTTGACTACGGCGGTCGAGCATCAAGCGATGAACAAGCCTATTGACAATTTAATTGCAAATGGTTTTGAAGTGATTAAAATTCATCCGAAGGACGGACAAATCACTTTAGATGATGTTTTAGCTAAGCTTGATGATGGTTTTGGCTTTGTTTCGCTTATGCATGTCAACAACGAAGTCGGCAGCATAATTGATGTAGAAAGCATTTCTCGTGAAGTAAAAAAACTTTATCCTGATATAATTTTTGCGACTGACGCGGTACAAGCTTTTGGCAAGCTTCGTATTGATTTAAGCGAGGGCAATATTGATTTTCTGTCGATGTCGGGTCACAAGGTTCACGCGCCTAAGGGCATTGGCTGCCTTTACGCACACGATATGAACTTAGTTAAGCCGCTTATCTATGGCGGCGAGCAAGAATTTTCTCTAAGAGCAGGAACTGAAAATGTTCCGGGCGTCTTAGCTCTTGCTGAAGCGGTTAAGATTTTGGATAAAAATCTTGAAAATAATTATAAATATGTAAGTGATTTAAAAAATAAAATGATAGAGAGCCTAAAAGAGCTTGATGGCGTTCACCTTCACTCAGAGGGCGAGGGCTATTCGCCATATGTTTTGTCTGTAGCTTTTGATAATATTAAGGCTGAGGTCTTGGTACACATCTTAGAGCAAGACGAGGTCTATATATCAACGTCTTCTGCTTGTTCATCGAAGCAAAAAAAGCATATGCGCGTACTTGAGGGCTATGGATACGGCGAAAAAGAAGCTGAAGAGACGGTAAGAATTTCATTTTCCGAGATGAACACTGAAGAAGAGGTCTTAAAAGCGGCGGAACTTATTAAAAAAGCGGTTAAATTTATTAGGAGTGTTAAAAAATGATGACGGATAAAGTATATTTGATAATCAGTGAGGGCGAGATGCACCTAAAGGGCGGAAACAGAAGGTACTTCGAGCAAAAACTTATCTCAAACATCGACAAAAACTTAAAAGATATCGGTTACGATAGCCTTTATAACGATATCGGCAAAATTATTATAGAAGTGGACGATGCAAAATCTGAAAAAGCGATTGAAGCACTAAAAAAAGTTTTTGGCATTGTTTGGATTAGAAAAGCTTACAGATGCGAAAAAGATATCGAAGTGATCAGGCGTCTCGCTATTGACCTAGTTAAGGAAAAGAATTTAAAAGGCACTTTCAAGGCGGCATCGACAAGAGCGGACAAGAAGTTCCCGCTTAATTCGATGGAGCTAGCAAGGGATATAGGCGCTGCCATACTCACAAATACGGACGGACTAAAAGTTGACGTGCATACGCCCGAACATGAAGTTTACGTTGACATAAGGAAGTTCGCCTACGTTTCGGTAGAAAAGCACAAAGCTTTGGGCGGCATGCCAAAGGCGACTAACGGCAAGGCACTTTGCCTACTATCAGGCGGTATAGACAGTCCAGTCGCTCTATATATGATGGCGAAGCGCGGCGTTAAGGTCGATGCGATACACTTCCACTCATATCCATTTACCTCGCTGCAAGCACTTGACAAGGTTAAAGGCCTTAGAGATATAGTCGCTGCCTATACTGGTGATATCAAGCTATATTCATATAATATGCTTGACGCATACACAGCCATCAATCAAAATATGAACGTTTCGTACACAACAGTTGTTTCAAGAAGGATAATGATGCGCGTTGCGAAGAAGCTCGCTCACGACAAGGGTTACGACGCCATCATTACAGGGGAGAATATCGGTCAAGTCGCTTCACAGACAATGTACGGCATTAAAGCGATAGAAGACGCGACAGACATGGTCATCTTTAGGCCGCTCATAGCCTTTGATAAGCTTGACATCATTGACATAGCGAAAAAGATAGGCACTTATGAAAAATCGATAGAGCCTTTCGATGACTGCTGCTCAGTATTTTCGCCAGACCATCCACAAACGAGACCACTTATAGCTGACGTTAAAAGAGAAGAAGAAAAGGTAGATATAGACGCAATTGTAGAGGATATTTATAAAAAAGGAGAGCTAATATGAAACTAAGTTTTTTAGGCGCGGCACAAGAAGTAACTGGCTCCAACTATTTGCTTGAAGCCTGTGGCAAGAAGATAGTCATAGACTGCGGTATGTTTCAAGGCAGCAATGACCTAGAAGAGCTCAACAAAAGGCCCTTTGACTACAATGTTGGGGACATTGACAAGGTGCTCATCACTCACGCACACATAGATCACATAGGAAAGCTTCCTAAGATGGTTAAGGACGGCTACGACGGCGAAGTTATCATGACTAAGGCGACTATGGACCTAGCTCCAGTTATGCTCTACGACTCAGCCAAGATTGGCATGCAAGACGCTGAGACTGAGACTAGGAAGAATCTTCGTCAGGGCCTTGACCCGGTTGAGCCGCTTTACACAGATGTAGACGTTGATGAGACCCTTAAACTACTTAGGGGCTACGCTTATGGTGAAGAGATAGAGCTCTTTGATGGCATCAAAATCATTTTCAGAGATGCAGGGCATATACTTGGCTCAGCCATTATAGAAATTTATATAAATGAAGATGGCAAAGAGACGAAACTTGTTTTTTCTGGTGACCTTGGTATGCCAGATAGGCCTCTACTAAAGGATCCGACTTTCATCAAGGACGCGGACTATGTCATAATGGAATCAACTTATGGCAATCGCAATCACGAGAAAATTACGGACAGCACTCAAAAACTTATTGATATCATAGATAAGACTGTTGCTAGAGGTGGAACCGTTTTAATACCGAGCTTTGCAGTTGGTAGGAGCCAAGAACTTATATACTTATTAAATAAAGAGTTCGAGAAGAGAAAGAACCAAAACGTAAGAGTTTTTCTTGATTCGCCGATGGCAGTCGACGCGACAGAAGTATTTATGCGTAACTACGATATTTTAGATGAGGATACACAAAAGCTGCTTAAGTCGGGCGACGATCCACTTATGTTTAAGCACCTAAAGTACATTCGCGAGACAGAGGACTCGAAGGCACTTAATGCAGACGAGGGACCAAAGGTAATCATCGCATCATCAGGCATGATGACAGCAGGCAGAATAAGGCATCACTTAAAGAACTGTTTGTGGGACAAGAGAAACTCACTTGTCATAGTTGGCTACCAAGCAGAAGGCTCCTTGGGCCGCATCATTCTGGGTGGCGTAAGAAGAGTCAAGCTCTTTGGTCAAATGGTTGACGTGGGTCTAGAAGTTTATGACTTACAAGGCTTTTCTGCACATGCTGATCAAAATATGTTATTAAAGTGGCTAGCTGCCTTTGAGACTAAGCCTAAGAAAGTATTCTTGGTTCATGGCGAGAGCGATGCACAAGAAATTTTAAAGCAAAAGATTACTAGAGACCAAGGTCTCGAGGTATATGCACCAAAGCTTGGTGAAAGCATAGACCTAGCTACAGGTGAAAGCGCAAGGATCGAGGTTCATAAGAACAAGCTAGCTGGCGAAGAAGAGCTTAAGAAGAGCTTTGACAATCTATTAGCCGCTTTCTCAAACATGGTTAAAAGCTCAAATAAATTATACACGAAGGAACACTTAAAGAAGAGTAAAAAGCTTAAGGACGCACTTGACGAGGCAGAGCTAGCCTTAGTTAATGTCAATAAGGAGCTTAACTCGTAGGAGGAGAAAAATGAAGTACACAAAAACACTGAAGCGCCTGCTTGGGGACGCGATTAGAACAGACAGGAAGATGATTCTTTACATCTTATTTGCCTGCATCTTAGGGGCCTTCGCTCCACTAGTATTATCACTAATGCCTAAGCTAATAGTTGGAGTAGTAGAAAATCCAGGCACAGACGCGATTAGAAGGATTTTACTAATCTCACTTGGCTTTTTTGTCTTGGAGTTCTTAGTTGAGGGCGTGAGCCTTTACTGCTCAAATCAAGTACTAACAGTTGCCAATAAAACTAGGTTTGAGCTAATGCACGAGCAAAATAAAAAGATGGCGGCTGCCGACTTTAAATACATAAGTGATAGATCCATCTTTAAGATGTATGGCATGGCCTTTGAAGCAACAAGTGGTGACTGGGGCGGCGTTGTGGGTACACTTAGAGAGTTTGCAAGAACCGCACCTATAATTCTCTCACTTATACTTATTGGCGGAGTGATTACGGCTCTATCACCATTAACAGGTTTATTATTACTTTTATATGCAATTACTTATGCCTATGCACAAAGACAAGCAAACAAAGAAGTAAGAGATAATGATGTTGAGATTAATAAAATAACTGATGAGATTAGATACTACAATAAAACTGCTGGCGACTTTAAAGCTGGTAAAGAGATTAGGCTTTTTAACTTAAAAGACATGATACTTAATGCTTATAAAAACGTTATTGATAAGAGAAAGAGTTTTAGTCTAAGAGCTGTGAACAAAACTTTTAGAAAGAGCCTTTTATCAGTTCTAATCTTAATTATTGCTCAGGGCATTTTTGCTTACACACTTATACTTAGCTTTAAGAATGGCTCAGTTGATACAGGTAGCTTCTTAATGTATCTAACACTTATGCTGCAATTTGTTTTATTGGCCGACAGAGCCATAGAAGACTACGAGTTTTTTGTTGTTAATCAAACTATTTACGTAGAAAATATGTATGATTTACTTGAAACAGATAAGCTAAGCTCAGACCATGGCACTAGAGATAGGCTTAGTGGCGCCGTTGATATTGAGTTTAAAAATGTTACTTTTGCTTATCCAAATACAAATAAGAAAGTGCTTGATAACTTAAGCTTTAAGATAGCTAAAAACGAAACCATTGCCCTAGTTGGTAACAATGGTGAGGGTAAGTCAACTATAATCAATTTATTAGTAAGACTATTTAGACCAGACGAAGGCGAGATACTTCTTAATGGCATAAACATCAACGAGTTTAAAGAAGAGGAGCTATACAAGATGTTTGCCTGCATATTCCAACAGGTAAATATCTATCCATATACACTTGGTAATAATATATCGATGCAAGAGACATATGATTTAGAAAGAGCCAAGAGAGCAATTGAGGACGTGGGACTTAAGGAGCGTATCGAAGAAGAGAAAAACGCTTACGAAAGAAACATGTCTCATGAAGTTGCTAAGGACGCTCTTGAACTATCGGGCGGACAAGAACAAAAACTTGCCATCTCGAGAGCTGTGTACAAGGACTCACCTATACTTATACTTGATGAGCCGACAGCAAACCTCGATGCACTTGCTGAGCACGAGATATATTCTAAGCTAAATGACTTAAGAGAGGACAGAACGTCGATATATATCTCACACAGACTTTCATCGACAAAGTTCTGCGACAGAATTATACTTCTTAAGGGCGGAAAGATCTTCGAAGAGGGTACTCACGATGATCTTATGAAGAAGAAGGGTGAATATTACGAAATGTTCACTATACAAGGTAAGTACTATACTAAGGAGGCCTAAATATGAAGAACTTTAAAGAACACATGAAGATATATGGCTTCATGATCAAATCAATTTGGGAATACTCCAAGAAAACAGTATTTTTAATCTTACTAGCCTCACTGTCATCAGCAGGACTTTTACTAATAAATGTATTCTTACCAAAACTAGTTATTGACTCAATAATGAGTGGAGCAGGCTTTGAGATAGTGACTTACGTAGTACTTATGGTGCTTGCAAACGTTGTCTTAGCCAAAATACCAGGATACGTCAACAACTACATTAACAACGTAGACCTTCCTGGCGTGCAACAAAGGATTCGTTACAATATATGCGAAAAGACTATGAAGCTTGATTATTCTATGCTTGAGAACAAAGACTACATGAATCTTAAGGACCAAGCGGACTTCATCATGAGCACTCAATCACCTCTAGCAAACTTCGTTCAAATAGCTGCTGAAGTATTTGTATCCTTTGTAGTTGTAATCTTCTTAGCGGTAATCGCTTTTAGCTTCTCCTGGGTTTTAGGTCTTGTGCTTCTTTTAGTAGCGTGCCTAAACTTTGTCATAGGCGCTTGGGCGAACAAGAAGATGGGAGACTTCTTAGCTTCACTTGAAGATATAAACAGAAAATTCTCTGCTTACATGAGTATTATTTATGACAATAGTAAGATGATGGATGTAAAGCTATTCTCTATGCATAACTTGGTCAATGGTTCAATATATAAGCTGATGAAGGACATAAGCGCAGGTATAGCGAATATGTATACCATAAACTCACTTTCATTCTTCTTTAGCGGTATCTTAGACGGCGCATCAAGAGCTTTAAGCTACATCTATATATCGATTAGAGCCGTATCGAACGTTTTCGGACCGCAAATTTCAATCGGTTCCTTCGCTCTATACACATCGGCCTTTGTTAACTTTAACCAAAGAGTTAGAATCATCTCGCAAAACTATGTCAACATGATTATGATGAGGAACATGACAGAGCCTTACTATAGATTTATGAATTTGCCAGAAGAAAAGGCAAAAGCATACGAATATGAGATGCCTAAGTCCATTGACACGATTGAGTTTAAAGACGTTTGGTTCAAGTACCCAAGCTCTGAAGACTACGTGCTAAAGAATTTATCCTTTAATATTAATAAGGGAGAAAAGATTTCTATAGTTGGTCTTAATGGTGCTGGTAAGACTACCATCATCAAGTTAATGACTAGGCTATATGAGCCAACAAAGGGCGAGATACTACTTAATGGCCTTGATATATCTAAGATAAAGATGGATGAGTACCAAAAATTTATCTCAGTTGTTTTCCAAGACTATAATATATATAATTTCCCTGTGGCAGAAACGGTTGCATCGAGGGCTGACTACGACAGAGAAAAAGTCACTAAAGTATTGAAAGATATTGACATATATGATAAAATTAATTCGTTAAGTAGCGGTATGGATACGAAAGTCTCCATGGGCTACTCTGAAACGGGAGAAAAACTATCGCAAGGACAGTTCCAAAAGCTAGCAATTGCAAGAAGCTTGTACAAGGACAGCGAGCTTGTTATACTTGACGAGCCAACATCGGCACTTGACCCGAAGAGCGAGGCGGAGATTTACGAGAACTTCAACTACCTTGTTAAGGAGAAGACATCGATATACATCTCACACAGAATGAGTTCGTCGATATTCTGCGATAGAATTTTGTTAATAAATAACGGTACTGTAGAAGACTTTGACACGCATAAGAATCTAATGCAAAAGACAGACAGCCTTTACTACAAGATGTTCAACGCGCAAAAAGAAAACTACGAGTACCAAGAGGAGGAAGAAAGCTATGAGAATGAGTAAAATGTTTTTTAAAACATTGAGAGAGGATCCTAGCGAAGCAGAGATTGCATCACATAAACTACTATTAAGAGGCGGCTTTATCAAGAAGAGCGCCTCAGGCATTTATTCATACATGAACCTTGGCTACAGAGTAATCAGAAAGATTGAGGCCATAGTTAGAGAAGAGATGGACTCACACGACGCTCAAGAGATCAACATGAGTGCTGTTCAGCCAAGAGAGCTTTGGGAAGAGTCAGGTAGATGGGATACCTTCGGACCAGAGATGTTTAAGCTAAAGGACAGAAACGACAGAGAATTTTGTCTTGCGCCAACAGCTGAGGAGTTTTTCACAGACCTTGTAAGAAGCGATGTGAACTCATATAAGAAGCTGCCAATAAACATCTACCAAATCAAAACTAAGTACAGAGACGAGAAGAGACCGAGATTTGGTATCAACAGAGCGAGAGAGTTTTTGATGAAGGACGCTTACTCCTTTGACAAAACTCAAGAGGATATGGTGGCCAGCTACAAGAACATGTGGGAAGCGTACGAAAACATCTACGACAGACTTGAACTTGATTACAGGATAGTTAGAGGCGACTCCGGTGCCATCGGTGGTAACGAGTCACACGAGTTCACTGCTTTATCAGACGTAGGTGAAGGCGTGATCACATATTGCGACAGCTGCGATTTTTCAGCGACTGATGAAAAAGCAGAAGTAGCTTATAAATATGACAATAGTAGCGAAGATATAAAAGAGCTTGAAAAAGTTGAGACTAAGGGCGTTAAAACTATTGACGATTTAGCAGAACTGTTAAAAGTAGATAAAGATAGATGCCTTAAGGCAGTTGACCTAATGGTTAAGGGACAAAAGATCGTTGTCTTCATACCAGGATCAAGAGAGCTTAACCTAACAAAATTAATAAAGCATCTTGGCTGCGCAGAGCATGAGATTGAGATGATGGGCGACGAAGACATCAAAGCCATGGGCTCCTTCCCAGGCTATACTGGTCCTATCGGCTTAAAGGCTGATAGACTTATCGCCGATGAAAGAGTTAAGAATATCAAAAACATGGTCATAGGCGCTAACGAAGAAAATTATCACTATATGAACTATAATATAAGCGACAATGAAAAATTTGAATTCGTTGACGATTTACTAATGATAGCTGAGGGCGATGTTTGCCCTAAGTGCGGTGGCAAACTTGAGTTCAAGAGAGGCATCGAGGTCGGAAACATCTTCCAACTTGGTCAAAAATATTCAAAATCAATGAAGGCAACATTCTTGGATGAAAATGGCAAGGACGAATACTTCTGGATGGGCTGCTACGGCGTTGGTATATCAAGAACAGTGTCTGCCATAGTTGAGCAAAACAACGACGAAAAGGGCATCATCTGGCCGATATCATCATGTCCATACGAAGCCATCGTTACCATAGTTAATGTAAAAGACGAAGAGCAAAATAAACTTGCCGAAGAAATTTATCAAAAACTATTGGCGGAGAAGGTCGAAGTGCTTCTTGATGACAGAGCAGAAAGAGCCGGCGTTAAGTTTAACGATAGAGACCTAATTGGTATACCTCTTAGAATTACAGTAGGTAAGCTTGCTAGCGAAGGCAAGGTTGAGTACTCGACTCGCCTAGTGATGGAAAATGAAGATATAGATGCGAGCGAAGCTATTGACAAGATAATTGCATATATAAAGGAAAGGAAGAATAATCGTGGATAAAAAAGTTAGAGTAAGATTTGCACCATCGCCAACAGGTTTTGTGCACATAGGCTCATTAAGAACAGCGCTATATAACTACTTATTTGCTGAAAAGATGGGCGGCGACTTCATCTTAAGAATCGAAGACACAGACAGAACACGTTTTGTCGAAGGCGCTATAGAAAACTTGATAAACTCACTTCACTGGGCTGGCATACATTACAGCGAAGGCGTTTTTATTGAAGATGGCAAGGTAGTTCAAAAAGGTGACTACGGTCCATATATACAATCAGAAAGACTTGATATATATAGAAAATATGTTGATCAACTAATTGAAGAGGGCAAGGCATACTACTGCTTCTGCGATAAGGAAAGACTTGACAGAATCAGAGAAGAAAGACAAATCAAGGGCCTAATACCAAAGTATGATGGCTTCTGTAGAAATATTCCTCTTGATGAAGCAAAGAAAAGAGTTGCAAATGGCGAGCCATACGTAGTTAGACTAAAATTACCAAAGGATACAGATATAACATTCCACGACGTAGTTAGAGGCGACATCACCATCAACACAGAAGATATAGATGATCAAGTACTACTAAAGTCAGACGGCTTCCCAACATATCACATGGCAGTCGTAGTTGACGACCACCTAATGGGCATCACACACATCGTTAGAGGAGAAGAGTGGCTACCATCTACACCAAAGCACGTATTTTTATACGAAGCACTTGGCTGGGAAAAACCAGAGTACGTTCACTTACCAACAGTACTTAACAAAGACAGAAAGAAATTATCAAAGAGACAAGGCGACGTATCAGTAGAAGACTTCAAAGACAAAGGCTATTTGCCAGAAGCATTAAATAACTACTTAGCACTAGTTGGCTGGTCACCAGAAGATAATAAAGAGATATTCACAATGGACGAGCTAATCAAAGAATTCTCCTTTGAAAGAGTTTCTAAAACAGGCGGTATCTTTGATAAGGACAAGCTTGATTGGGTTAACGCACAATTCTTAAGAAATCAAGATATAAATGTATTAAGAGAAGAAGCAAGCGAAGAACTAATTAAGGCAGGACTAATCACAGAAGATTTTGCCAAAGAGCACAAAGAGTATATGGAGATTTTAATCGATACACTTAAGGATAATATCTCACTAATGACAGAATTGCCAGAAAAGGCAAGATTCATCTTCGAAGAGCTTCCACTTGCAGATGAAACAAAAGAGTTTTTAGAAGGAGAAAATGCGGAAAACGCTAAAGTACTTGCAAACGCAATCGAAGAAGAGCTTGCATCAGTAGACGAAATCACACTTGATTATGCCAAGACCTTTATGAAGAGCATACAAAAGAAGACAGGCATCAAAGGCAAAAACCTTTATATGCCAGTTAGAGCGATGATTTCCTTCTCAGTACACGGACCAGAAATGGATAGGATACTTTACTTATTAGGTAAGGAAAAGATATTCAAGAGATTAGATAAATTCAAATAAAATAATGGGAAATGACTATGGGCTTTGCGCGATGCAGAGCCCATTTTTTATGGTGATAGGCTTGATAAATAAATATTAAATTATAGAAAGAAGTAGGGGGAGACTCTACTTCTTTTATGTTAATTAAGAAATTAAATATCAAAAACAATTTAATATAGATAATTTTTGTTCGCACCATTAATTTTAATGTGGTATAATATTATTATGTATATATAGTTGATATAAATTGTGTTTTGGGCAATAAAAAAACTTGCGTAAAGCAAGTTTAGTTGTACAACATGTACGGCCTACATAGTAGGCGATTTGAATAAATTTTTATTTGAACTCGTCTTGTAATTTCATACATAATTATATCACATTAAAAATATTTGTCAAGCATTTGGAGGTAGAATTATGGAAAATAATAAATATTTTTTAGGATTAGACATAGGAACAAACTCTGTCGGCTGGGCTGTAACAGATGAAAACTACGATATTCTTAATTTTAATGGCAAAAAGATGTGGGGCATTAGGCTTTTTAATGAGGGAAGTACTGCTGTTGAGAGGAGAAGTTACAGAGCTGCTAGAAGAAGCCGTCAAAGAAAAATTGAACGTTCAAGACTACTTAGAGAGCTATTTGCAGAGGAAGTAAGCAAAATTGATCCAAACTTTTTTATTAGATTGAGGGAGAGTGACTTGTATTACGAGGACAAGTCCATTGACTCAAAAGGATCTTTGTTTAATGATGATGAGTGGACTGACAAAAAATATCATGAGAAATATCCAACTATATTTCATTTGATTATGGATCTAATAAATAATGATGAAAAGAAAGATATAAGACTAGTGTTTTTAGCATGCAATTGGCTTATTAAAAACAGAGGACATTTTATATTTGAAGGACAAGACTTAGATGTTAATGAATCATTTGAACATTTATTTGTATCTCTTAAAAATATTTTGTCTGAAGAAAATTATGATATTGACTTAAATTTTGATTTTAATGAAGCAGTATCAATCTTAAGCAATTCAAATTTCGGAATAAGTAAGAAAAAAGAAAATTTAAAACCCTTGTTTGGCAAGAGCAAATTAGAATCAGGTATCATCACGCTTATATCTGGTGGAAAGCAAGATTTAAGTACGATGTTTGAAAATGAAGAGTATAAAGAATCAGAATTGAATTCATTAAGTTTTTCTGGATCGAAGTTTGATGATTCTAAAGATGAATATCTAGATTTATTAGGTGAAAATTTTGATTTAATCAATAAATTAAAAGAGATATACGATGCATCTATATTAGAAAAAATGATGTCATTGTCAACAATTAGTCCTGATGGCAAAAAATATATATCTTCTTCTAAAATCGCTTCGTATGAAAAGCATGCTCAAGACTTAAAATTATTAAAAGCTTTTATTAAAAAATATACTCCAAGCAAATATTCAGAAATTTTCAGAAGCAAAAGTACAAAGAGCAATTATGTAGCTTATGTCAAAAGCTCAATTAGCTCAAGCGAAAGAGTCAAAGCAGATAAATTTACAAATAAAGATGATTTTTATAAATATTTAAAAGGTATTTTAAATCTATCTGAAGAACTTAATAAAGATAAGCTAAATGATACTGAATTTACTGAAAAACTTGAATATATTAAAAACGAAATTGACAAGGGGAACTTTTTGCCTAAACAAAGAACAGGAGATAACTCTGTTATACCATATCAATTAAAGAAACTTGAACTTAAAAAGATACTTGAAAATCAATCAAAGTATTATGATTTTTTAAATAAAGAAGAAGATGGATGGACTGTAAAAGATAAAATAATATCACTTTTAACTTTTAGAATACCTTACTATGTTGGACCACTTAATCCAAGCCACAATACAAGCAAAGGAAATTCTTGGGTAGTAAGAAAAGAATCAGGAAAAGTTACGCCTTGGAATTTTGAAGATAAAATTGATATTGAAAAATCAAGAGAATTATTTATAGATATAAAACTCAATACTTGCTCTTATATAAAGGATGAGATAGTTCTTCCTAAAAACTCTCTTCTTTATAGAGAGTATATGGTTCTAAACGAGCTAAATAACTTAAAAATCAATGGCGAATTAGTCGATGATGAATTAAAGAAAAAGATTTACGAAGAATTGTTTAAAAAGTATAAAAAAGTAACACAAAAAAGAACTATAGAGTTTATAAAGAAAGAAAAAAACATTACTGGAGACATTGTATTAACTGGAATAGACGGTGATTTCAAACAAAACTTAGCTTCTTATATAGATATAAAGAAAATAATTGGTGATAAAATAGAGCAAGATAAATACAAAATAGCTTCAGAAAATATTATAAAAGATATAAGCTTGTATGGCGATGATAAAAAATATTTAGGAAGAAAAATTAAAAGAGATTATAAAGATATATTTACTGAAGAAGAGATTAAAAAATTAAAAAATTTAAGATATTCAGATTGGGGAAGATTTTCTAAGAAATTTTTAACTGGCATTACTTTTACAAACAAAGAAACTGGTGAAACAGATACTTTAATTGGTTTTATGAGAAACTATAGTCTAAATCACATGGAGCTAATGAGCAAGAGATTCACCTTACTTGATGAGATTGATAAAATAAATAAATCATTTATTTTAGATGAAAAATTCTCATACTCAATGCTTGATGATCTATATCTTTCACCTTCAGTAAAGAGAATGCTTTGGCAAAGTCTTCAAATTGTTGAAGAAATAAAGAGTATAAAGAAAAATGATCCAGCTAAGATTTTCGTGGAGATGGCTAGAGGAAGCGACGGAAGTGGCCGTAAAGACTCAAGAAAGAAAGCTTTACTAGAATTTTATAAAGCAAACAAAAAAGATATAATTAATGAAATTGGTAAAGATGATTATGACTATAAACTCAAAAACATAGAAGAAAGAAATGATGCTGATTTCAGATGGGACAACTTATATTTATACTATACACAATTAGGAAAGTGTATGTACAGCCTAGAGGATATTGATTTAGACGATTTAAAATCACAAAATATATATGATCAAGACCATATATATCCAAAATCAAAACTATACGATGACTCGATAGAAAATAGAGTTTTAGTTAAGAAAGATTTAAACCTTAAGAAAGGAAATAATTATCCTATAGACAACAGCGTAATAGCGGACTCTTTAAGACCTAAAATTGAAAGATTTTGGAAGATTTTGCATGATAAAAAATTAATTGGAGATAAAAAATATTCTAGACTAATTAGAAAAACAGCTTTTACAGACGATGAACTTGCCGGATTTATTGAAAGACAAATGGTTGAGACAAGACAAGCAAGTAAAGAAACAGCAAGTTTATTAAAGAGAATTTGCCAAGATTCAGAAGTGGTCTATGTAAAAGCAGGCAATGTAAGCATATTTAGGCAAAAGTTTGATATTGTTAAATCAAGAGCAGTTAATGATTACCATCATGCACATGATGCTTATCTAAATATAGTCGTTGGGAATATTTATGACACAAAATTCACAAAGGATCCAAGAAACTTCATTAAAAAAGACAAAAGTGCGAGATACTATAACTTGGAAAAGCTATTTGAATATGATGTTGAAAGAAATGGATATATTGCTTGGAAGGCAAATGATGAAGAAACAGATAAGTCTGGTAGTATAGCTATTGTAAAGAAAAATATTAATAATAGAAATATATTATTTACAAGAATGAGCTATGAAGGCAAAGGCGCTTTATTTGATATAAATCTAATGAGAAAGGGTAGCGGTCAAATTTCTCAAAAAGAAAATTCGCCAAAAGCAGATATAAATAAATATGGTGGATACAACAAAGCAAGTACAGCATATTTTTGTGCTATAAAATATGAAAAAGATGGAAAAGTTTATTATTTAATAGAAAATATTCCTTTGTTAATAAAAGATGCTATAAAGAATAATGATAATATGTTAATAGATTATTTAAAATTAAAACTTGATGCGGATTGCGTAGGTATCTTATTAAATAAAATAAAGCTTAATTCTTTGTTTAAAATTGATGGGTTCTACTACCACTTAACTGGCAGGGCGAATGATAGGCTGCGTATGTCTGGTGCTATACAACTATCGCTTGACTACGAATCTAATATATATTTTAAGAAAATAGAGAAATTCTTAAAGAAATATAGTGAAAACAAGAAAATTACTGTTAACAACTTTGATTATTTAACTAAAGAACAAAATGAAAGATTATATAAAGTTTTTGAAAACAAGTTAAAAAACACTATATATAAAAATAAAAAAAATAATCAAGTAGAACAAGTTATAAAAGGATTTGTAAATTTCAAAAAGTTAGGTATTGAAGAACAAGCGTTTCAATTAAATCAAATTTTAATGATTTTTGGATCATTTAATAGTGGCTTTAATATGAAATTAATTGGTGGCAAAGAAAAAACTGGAGTTACGACAATATCAACAAGATTTAGAGATTATAACGAATTTAAACTTATAAATCAATCAATAACAGGCTTATTTGAAAACGAAGTCGATTTATTAAAGCTATGACTTGGAGAACAATTGTAATAAATCAAAGAGCAAAGCTTTCATTTAAGATGGGGCACATGCTTGTAAGGATGCAAGACAATGACATAAAGAGGATATATCTTAAAGATATATCCCATGTCATTCTTAATACAACAGAAGTGTCAATAACAGCAGCTCTCATGAATGAGTTTCAAAAAAATAAAATAAAGTTTATACTATGTGATGAAAAAAGAAATCCTGTATCTGAATTAGTTCCATACTATAACTCATACAATACCAGTGAAAAGATAAGGAGCCAGATAAAGTGGAAGGATACAGTTAAGGCAGAGGTTTGGAAGCTAATAATAAAAGAAAAAATATCGAATCAAAAACAGCTATTAGAAAAGCACAATAAAGAAAATTCTGGACTTTTGGAGCTATATATAAAAGAAGTTCAAGACGGCGACACTACTAACAGAGAAGGACATGCTGCAAAAGTATATTTTAATTCACTTTTTGGTATGGACTTTACTAGAAACGATGACTCAAATACAAATAAAATACTTAACTATGGCTACAGCATTTTGCTTTCAGCTATAAATCGAAGTGTTGTCGCACAAGGATATATAACACAGTTAGGAATATTTCATGACAATATGTTCAATCAGTTCAACTTATCAAGCGATCTTATAGAGCCATGGAGAGTTTTGGTTGATACAGAAGCATACGATTATGCCGATGAAGTATTTAATAACGATGTTAAAATTCATTTGATAAATACATTGAATAGAACATGTATGATAGATGGTAAAGAGCAAACAATTAATAACGCCATAGATATATACACAAAATCCGTTTTTGATACTTTAAATCAGATGGATACATCATTAATAAGGTTTCCAAGATATGAGTTATAGATATATGAGAGTATTAATATTTTTTGATTTGCCAACGCTTACAGCTAACGATAGGCAAAACTATAGAACTTTTAGAAAATTTTTGATACAAAACGGTTTTATGATGATGCAAGAATCAGTTTATTCAAAAATAACAAAAAACATGAGCTCAGCAGAAGCAATTACTTTTAAAGTAAAACAGAATATACCGCCTGATGGACTTGTGCAGATGATAACAATAACTGAAAAACAGTATTCTAAAATGGAGATACTAGTAGGAGATGTTAAAAATGAGTATATTACTGATGATAGGAAGCTTATAGTGCTATGAATATAATAAGTGAATATTTTGATAACTCATTTGAATTAAAAAGCGAAGTAATCAACACCCTAGTCATAGAGAACAGAGAATTATTCATTTCTTTTATCAAGCAGCTTCATATTGAAATGTCTACTGAAGAGGATAAAATCATACTACAAGACGATTTAATAGAGCTTAGCTTTAAGAAATACGCAGAGCTAATAATTGATCCTTTTACTTTAGATCCAAACAATGCAAAGAATTTAAAAAAATTATATGAAAAAATTATTGACAATAGTTCAAATGAGGAATTATATGAAAAAAGATTAGTTTTTGAAAACATTTTAAAAGATTATATTGAAGAGATAGTCTTTTTATCAGATTATGAATTAATATATGATAGTTTAGATTATCAGAACATATTTAAAGCAGTTAACTTACACATCAATACAGAAGCAAATAATTTAACATCAATGATTATAGATTATATAAGAATTAGTAGTGATTTAACTGGAACTAAATTATTTATATTTGTTAATCTAGATAACTTTTTAACAGATGCGGATCTAATTGAGCTACAGAACTTTATATGTTATAATAATATTATAGTGTTTTGCTTACAAAATCAACTCAAAAGAGAACTTATAAAAAACGAAAACCTTCGTATTATAGACGAAGACTTATGTGAAATATAAAGGCAATCGTCTGCCAAGTGACTCTCAAAAAGAATTTGAGGTTTGAGAGTCATGTAATTTCCTTAGTAAGTAAAACTTTAGCAAACAGAACAAAATTTGGAGAAAGGTTTGAGAGTCATGTAATTTCCTTAGTAAGTAAAACTTACACTCGCGTGAGGGGATCGTCCTCTCTGTTTGAGAGTCATGTAATTTCCTTAGTAAGTAAAACATACAAAAAAACATAAGGAACGAGAGATTCGTTTGAGAGTCATGTAATTTCCTTAGTAAGTAAAACAGATCAAGCATATATTATAAAGCTAGATATGTTTGAGAGTCATGTAATTTCCTTAGTAAGTAAAACTATTGCAATTGCATTATAGGTCACAATACAGTTTGAGAGTCATGTAATTTCCTTAGTAAGTAAAACTGGTAGTATTGATAAGGCTAATATAGCTAAGTTTGAGAGTCATGTAATTTCCTTAGTAAGTAAAACTTTAATTTCTGTCATGTTCTCCCCCTCTTTGTTTGAGAGTCATGTAATTTCCTTAGTAAGTAAAACGGCTCAACTCAAAGGAGGATTTTATGCAAAGTTTGAGAGTCATGTAATTTCCTTAGTAAGTAAAACCTTTATGGATATTTCGCCCGCTGGTATCTTGTTTGAGAGTCATGTAATTTCCTTAGTAAGTAAAACCCATTCTTGCCTCCACCTCTTCCCATCATTGTTTGAGAGTCATGTAATTTCATTAGTAAGTAAAACTAAGTTATCTTTAATAGAGGTGTAATTATGGTTTGAGAGTCAAGTAATTTCATTAGTAAGTAAAACAATTATAAGTATTTTCAATCTCATTAGCTAGTTTGAGAGTCATGTAATTTCATTAGTAAGTAAAACCGAGAAGGAGCCTGAGGACGACGATCCATGGTTTGAGAGTCATGTAATTTCATTAGTAAGTAAAACTCCGTTTGCCCTCGTCAGGTATTTATATTAGTTTGAGAGTCATGTAATTTCATTAGTATGTAAAATTCAAAATAAAGAGAATTAATTTATTCATAAAATTAATAGATAAAGGATGTGTTTTCATAAGTGAAAATAAAAAAAGCAATAGGAAGTTTTGAAGCTGGTGGAATATTATGCGAATTAGAGGATGGAAGATTTGCGTTTGTAAATATAGATGCTATCGATGAGAAAGATAGAAGGATAAGAAAGGCGACTATATCTTATACAGATTATACTTTCACAAGAGGAAAGGAAATTGATAGAAATATCCCTGAAGGGGCTGTTGAGAGTGCAATCACGATTCTTGAAGACCCTAATTCGAACTTGTTAGAACTTGATGATGAGTATTTTAAAGAGTGTATTGATGAGTATAGAAAGAAGCATAAATAATTTTAGGAGGCTTATATGAAGACTGTATATGATGAAGCTATTGACATGCTTATGAAGGATGGCATCCCTAGGGATTTGATTGTACGGTATATAAATGCGTGTATAAAAAATTATTATTCTGATGATGGGATAATTAATGCTTTAAAAGAATGGATTATGCCTAAAGAATTTAAAGAAAATGTAGATTTTACTAAAGCTTATATAGATACTTTCAAGAATGCAACAGAATTAGAAGAAGGAATGGAGGTATATCCGCATCTTACTGATGAAGTTATTGATCGAATTCAAAATAGAAAGTTTATTGAATAAGCATATAAGCAGTGGTTTAATATTCTTTATTTTAAGGAGGAGTTTTATGTCAAAAAAAGAATTAAGTAAAGAAGAAATTGAATTTTTATCTAAAAATAGGTTTACAGCAACTTTTAAGTGCGAAGTTGTAGGAAAAGCTATAGTAAGCGAAGAAGAAAAGAAGGAAGCTGAAGAATTTTTAAAACAAATACATGCCGAGCAAAAAGCAAGGAAAAATAAAAAAAATTAAAGAGACAGCGTTGTTTTATAATCGCACATACGAGGACAATCTTAACGAAATCAGTAATGGGACTAAAGAGAATAGGATAGACATTTATTATTGCATTGTAAAATAAATTAATAAAAGCTACTCATTGAAAGGAAAGTATTTATGATAGAAAATGAAGATTGGACATGGTCACAAGAAACTCTTAAAGCAATTATCGCTGACATTATAGATAGAAAAGCAAAATATGAAAAAGAAGCTGAAACGGATTTAGACAAAGGCATCGCACTAGGATATCAGTTTGTACTTGATTCTATAAAAAATCAGTTAGAGGCAAGAGGGTATAATTTTGAAGATTGGATTAAAGAATAAAGCTAAAAGTGTGTGACTCAATTAAGAAAATTAAGTTTATAGGAGTAAGTGATCCAGTTTATATGATTAATGGTAAAACATATGATATAATCAGTATTGAGAATGGATGGTATAGGATCATTGATGAAGAAGGCGAAGATTATTTATATCCACCTGAACTGTTTGAAATAGTAAGCGATGAAACAATTAATGACTAGTTTTACAATTATAACTGTGATACTATAATGATATTAGAGTTATTTGGGTATATATCAATCAAGGAGTTGATTATATGATTCTTATTGGATACAAGAAATGCACTACATGTAAGGGCATTGAGAAGATGCTTGATGAAAAGAATATAAAATACACTTACAGGGAGATTGACAAGGATGTTCCGACTAAAGCGGAACTAAAGAAATGGCACAAGGCGTCAGGTCTTGACATTAAGCGTTTCTTCAACACTTCGGGCCTTGTTTACAGGGACATGAATCTCAAGGACAAGCTGGGCGATATGACGGACGATGAAAAGTACAAACTTTTATCGACTAATGGTATGCTTGTGAAGAGACCGATACTTACCAGAGACGATGGCTCTTTCGTGGCTGTGGGTCCTGATGTGAAAAAATATTTAGCGTAAGAAAAACGGACTGAGATGATCTCAGTCCGTTTCTATATGCACTTATTTAATTATTCCTAAATTTATTTTTGCTCTTAAGACGCGCAAAACGTGTTCGTCGATGTCTGCTTCTTTTATCTCGCCATTTGCCACGGCTGCCTTAACAGCTTTGATGTCATTAATAAAGTCTGTTGAGCAAAGCATGTCAGCGCCTGCCTTAAGCGCAAGCACTGCGGCATTCTTCTTGCCGACAAACTTCTTCACGCCTTGCATTGCCAAATCGTCTGTGATGATGACGCCATCAAAATGAAGCTCATCTCTTAAAATTTTATGAACTGCTGGGGATATGGATGCCGGCGCGTTTTTATCCATGGCCTCTACTATATTGTGTGAGACGAGTACCATCGATGCCTTGGCGTCAATACCTGCTTTAAATGGAAGAAAGTCTTCGCTCTTAAACTTTTCCATCGGTCTCTTGTCATGAACAAGGTCTGTGTGAGTGTCCTTGTTATTGCCATAGCCTGGGAAGTGCTTCAAAACGCTGCCCACGCGCGCTTCATTCATCACATCTACAACGCTTTTTACATATTCTGCAGTTTCTGCTGGGCTCTTCGCAAAGCTTCTTTTGTATATAAAGTCATTTTTATTCATGGAAATATCTGCGACTGGCGCAAAATTTAGATTGATGCCTATGCTTTTTAATAGCTCTGATTTTTCTTTCGCGTCACTCTTAATTCGCTCCATGCCGCCATGCTTATACAAATACTGCGGCGAGGCGAATGGATATTTTCTGAAATTCTTGTTTGTGCTCACACGATTTACTGTGCCGCCTTCTTCGTCCACGGCTATAAACATAGCTATCTTCGAAGCGTTTTGATAGCTTTGTATATTTTTTACTACTGCGTCTTTCGTTTTGCCTTTAAAGTCTCTGCCAAAAAGTATATAGCCGCCTAGATTATATTTTTTTGCAAGTGCTGTCGCATCTTTCTCGGGGCAGCGCGCGATAAATATTTGGCCAATCTTTTCATCAAGAGACATCTTTTCTAATATCTTTTCCTCTTTTGTCTTCTCTGGCAATTTTTTCTCCTCTATTGGCTTTGACTTGTCATTTACTTTTGTCTTGTCATTTACTTTTGCCTCGTCATTTACTTTTGCTTCGTTATTCACTTTTGCCTCGTTTTGCAAATCTGCATCGTTTTTCGCCTTACACGTTACAAACACAGTCATTGACATAATAATAAAAAGTGTTAATAAAATTTTCTTTTTCATCTATTTCACATTCCTTACAAGTATTGCCTTGATCTTGACGTCTTGAGAGCGCCACTTTGTCTCGTACTCGCTGATGAAGTCGTCTTGGAACTCATCTACAGCCAAGTCATCTGTTTTGAAAATTATCTCGAAGCCCTCGCGCTCGAAGTACTTGAGCGAGGCCTCATAAAGGCCTTGATCATCAGTTTTGAGTCTAATCGTTCCGCCGCTTTTCAGAATTTTTTTATACATCTTTAATTGATTGGGGTAAGTGAGACGCCTTTTGTGTTGTTTATTTTTTGGCCACGGGTTCGGAAAGTTTATATAAATTTCCTCGATCTCGTTTTCTTGGAAGTACTCATCGATGTTTCTAATGTCTGCAAGCACTAGCCTTACGTTCGATGTGTCCTCTTCTTCAAGCATGCGTTTTGCATAAACGAGGCAGCCCTCTTCCATATCGATGCCGACGAAATTTTTCTCCTTAAATGTATTTTTCAAATAATTTATAAAGCTGCCCATGCCCGAGCCGAGCTCTAGGTAGATGGGACTATCATTGCCGAAGTCCTCATGCCATTTGCCCTTGTTCTCCATGGGTCTGTATCTAAAGATGGGGCTCTCTTTAAGTTCAGGCAGCGCCCACCATTTTTTCCTCATTCTCATTTTATCACCAAGATTAGTTTAGCATATGATGGCTAAAATTGCAAGTTTGTGTTATAATATTTACATGAAGGGGGTTTATATATGTTAGCTCTTGTAAGTGGCGCTTCGCGAGGCATTGGCAGGGCCATAGCGATTGAGTTTGCCAAAAAAGGATACGATGTCTGCATCAATTACCATGAGCATGGTGATGAAGCGATAAAAATTTTAGATGAAGTTAAAAAGTATTCGAACGGCTTTGTTTATGGGGCAGACGTTTCAAATTATGATGAAGTTTGTAAATTAAAGGAAGAAATATTTAAAAGATATAAAAAAATTGATGTGCTTGTGAATAATGCGGGCGTGGCACTTACTAAGCTTGTGCAAGAAACGAGCGAAGAGGAATACGATAAGGTTTTTAATACGAATATGAAGGGCGTCTTCAACATGACTAAGGCTTTTATTAAGCCGATGATACATGAGGGCGCGGGAAGCATAATTAACGTAACGAGCATGTGGGGCGAGACGGGAGCCGCGATGGAGACTGTTTACAGCGCATCGAAGGGGGCTGTCATCGCTTTTACTAAGGCGGTCGCAAAAGAGGCGGCACCATCGGGCGTAAGAGTGAACGCAATAAGTTTGGGCTGCATTGCGACTGACATGATGAAAGTTTATTCAGAGGCTGAAATCGATATGCTTCGTGATGAAACGCCGCTTGAGGCCATCGGCACGGCAGAGGACGCAGCGAAGGCAGCAGTTTTTCTTGCGTCACAGGACGCAAAATTTATTACAGGCGAAGTGCTTCGTGTGAACGGGGGCTTCTATATATGAAAAAACAAAAGATTATACCAGCCATAATTATCGTTTTACTTTTAGCTATAAACGTATTTACTCTTTTGTTTTTAAATATAGTAAATGTTACTGGTGATAGCATGGCGCCTGTGGCAAATGATGGGGATAAATTTCTTGCCATCAAAAAGCCTTTATTCAGTGATATCAAAAGAGGCGATATTGTTGGAGCAAGGTCTGAGGCCTTGGGCGTGGATATGATTAAAAGGGTAGTAGGACTGCCTGGTGAACACATTGAAGTCACTAAAAAAGAAGGACTTTTGATTAATGGCAAGAGGATTTACGAGACTTATCTTGGAGATAAATATATGAATGATTTTTCTTGGGTAGATAGGGACAATGGCTGGACACTTGCAGATGATGAAGTCATTTTAATGGGTGACAATAGGGCTATAAGTACTGACTCGAGGTCATTTGGACCACTTAAGATAGATGAAATTGATCATAAGATAGTATTAAAACTAAAAAATGGCAAAAAAAGATAGGGACTATAAAGTCTCTATCTTTTTTGATATAGCGGGTATCATTTGTTTTTTTCTTGAAAGAAGTCCATCGACTGTAAACTCGTTATCTACTAGCTCTTTATCGAAGGCTGCGGCGACGCTTTCTTTGTATGAGCCTTGCACTAAAACTAGTGAGTACTCTTTAAGTATATCAGTTATCATAAGTACGAATGTGTCTTCTTGATTCTTTTCTATCGTTTCTTTCATCAGATTTAGTAAATCATCTTTTCTCTTTTTCACTTCATCCATATCCATGGTCATGACTTGAGCGACGCGTATCTTTTTCTTCGCTATGTTAAATGACTTCACGTCCATCTTTAGTAGATCTTCGCTCGCTACGTCCTTGATGCTAGCCGCTTCAGTAAACATCTCTATAGCGTAGACATCTGGATCGATGCCGGCTATTGGCGCAAGAAATTCTATCATCTTCGCGTCTGTCCTTGTGCTTGTTGGCGACTTAAGTAGAAGCGTATCTGAGATGATGGCTGAGATCAATAGCCCTGCTATGTGCTTTGGAATTACTACGCCATTCTCAATAAACATCTTTGTGATGATGGTAGCTGTTGAGCCAAGTGGTTCGTTCCTAAAGTATAGTGGGAGCTTTGTCTCGACGTTGGCAACTCTGTGGTGGTCGATGATTTCAAGGATTTCAGCCTCTTCAATGTCGTCGACGGATTGAGTTCTTTCGTTGTGATCGACTAGGATGATGTTTTTCTTCTTATCGTCAAGCAAGTGATAACGGCTGACTGTGTTTATGACCTTGCCGTCATTATCAAGGACAGGGAAGCAGCGGAATCTGTTTTTGTTCATCTCGGCCTTGACGTCCGAAACAAAATCTTGTATGTGGAAGGTCTTGATGCCATCCTTTGTCATCGCGTACGACACAGGCACGCTTAGTGGAAGTACTCTCGATGCCATGAAGGAGTCGTACTCAGTCGATATGATGCTGATGCCTTTTTCCTTCGCCAAATTTAAGATTTTCTCGCTTATGTCGAAGCCGCCAGTCACTATCATGCAAGAAACATTTCTCTTGATTGCGTCTTCTTGAGCGTCCTCTCTGTCGCCAAGTATAACTACATCGTCTGCTTCGATACGATCCTCAATCATCTTTGGGTCCATAGCGTAAATCGCCATGCGGCCAAGAGGCTTTCTGTAACCATCGTTAATGACAGTACCTTTTAAGACATCAACAACATTTTTAAATGGTGTATCAGCCTTGCTAAGGATTGTGTCGTCAAAGATGTTTGTATAAATCTCTGTGATATCCTTAAGACCTATGATGCCACTCATCTTTCCGGCCTTGTCAATGACTATAAGTACATAAGCATTCTTCTCACGAAGTAAGTTAATCGCTTCGTATAAAGATGCGTCCTCGTCTATGAGCACAGCGTCATCAAGATCAACGTCCTTTAATTTTATCTTCATAGTTGTTAGTAGCTTTGGCTCGTCTACGCCAAAGTATTTTAAAACGAATTTTGTTTCCTTATTTAAATCTCCGAGCCTAACTGCTTTTGCATCGTATTTGCCAAGACTATTGACAAGGTAAGCGTAGGAGATAGCGCTCGCGATTGAATCCGTATCAGGCACCTTATGACCTGAGACGTAAACTTTTTTATTCATTAAATCACCTTCCATATTATATTCATATACTATAACACATTTTGATAAAAAAATAAAGGATTTAGTAATTAATTTTGCAAAAAGCCTTGAAAAATTATTTCGATTGTAGTAAAATTGATTGATATAAAAGGAATGGTGTAATTATGTCAAAGAATTATGAAATTAATATGACGGAGGGAAAACTCCTTCCAAAGTTAATAAAGTTTTCGATACCCTTGATGTTATCGAGCACTTTGCAGCTCTTCTTTAACGCCGCGGATGTTATAGTTGTCGGACGATACGCGGGAGACGCTGCACTTGCCGCAGTTGGTTCAACCGGTGCACTGATTAATCTAATCATCAATCTATTCATCGGTATATCGATAGGCGCGAGCGTGCTTATGGGTCAGGCGATAGGTAAGGGCTCATACAAGGACGCGCAAGATACGCTTCATACGTCGATGCTATCGGGTTTACTTGGCGGCTTTATCATGATAGGGGTCGGTTACTTTTCAGCAAGGCCAATGCTTGAACTGATGCAAACGCCCGAGGAAGTTATTGATCTAGCGACACTTTATATGCAGATCTACTTCATGGGTATGCCGGGCTTTATGATATATAACTTCGGCGCCTCGATACTAAGAGCAGCAGGCGACACAAAGAGGCCGCTTTACTATCTAGCCATCTCAGGCGTTATGAACATAGTTTTAAATTTATACTTTGTAATAGTTTTAAAGAAGACGGTTGACGGAGTTGCTCTTGCTACCATCATCTCGGAAGCTTTCTCAGCCGTGCTAATAGTTTTGTGCTTGATGAAGAGCGACGGCTACTTGAACTTAAAGCTAGATAAATTAAAGATGGATTGGAAAAAGTTTGGCGAAATGCTTAGGATAGGTTTGCCATCAGGCTTTACAGGGGCACTATTTAGCATATCCAATATGCTTATACAATCATCAATCAACTCCTTCGGTAAGCTTGTAGTCGCTGCAAACACAGCGGCTGGCAACATCGAAGGCTTCGTCTTTATGGCGATGGATGCCATCTATCAAGCCTCACTATCATTTGCCTCGCAAAACATGGGAGCAAAAAAGCTTGACAGAGTTGACGAGATACTTAAGACAACCATCGTCATGGTGTCAGTCGTGGGCCTAGTCCTAGGCATAGGCGCTTATTTAGCAGGTAATTTCTTACTAAAATTATATACGCCAAACCCAGAAGTTATCGAGATTGCGATGCTAAGGCTAGGTGTCATATCGACAACATATTTACTTTGCGGCATCATGGACGTTTACTCAGGTGTAATACGCGCGATGGGTTACTCATTAACACCTATGATCATAGCTGTCGTATGCATTTGCGGCTTTAGAATATTGTGGATTATGAGTGTATTTCAAAAGTATCACGAGCAATGGATTTTGTATATCTCATATCCATTGTCCTGGTTATTGACTACCATAGTCTACGTCTTTACTTATATCTATGTGAAGAAGAAGGTTAAAGAACGTTTTGCCTTGGAAGAAAATAATTAGGCGAAGGGCTTGACAAAAACGAAAATTATATATATAATGATTAGTGAACTTAATAAGTCTCATAAAGAGTGACGGAGGGAATAGGCCCTATGAAGTCCGGCAACCTGCTAGCAAGGTGCCAAATCCTACAGCGCAGCTGAAAGATGAGAAGAACGAACCTTCAGCTATGAAGGTTTTTTTATTTTACAAGATGCGCCGCGAGAATATATTTGCGGCTTTATATTAGAAAAATTTATAAAAATTAATAAGGAGGAAGATTATGTATAAAAAACTATTTACATCTGAATCGGTTACAGAAGGTCATCCTGACAAGGTTTGCGACCAAATATCAGATGCAATTTTGGATGAGATACTAGAAAAAGATCCAGAAGCAAGATGCGCGATTGAAACAACTGCATCAACTGGCTACGTTTTAGTATCAGGACAAATCACAACAAACTGCTACGTTGACATACAATCAGTAGTTAGAAGGGTTATAGCTGACATAGGCTACACTAGAGGAAAATTCGGTTTCGATGCAGAAAATTGCGCTGTACTTGTATCGATCGAAGAACAATCTAAGGATATAGCGCTAGGCGTTGACAAGGCGCTTGAGACTAAAGAAAAATCAAAAGATAAATATGATTTAATAGGTGCAGGCGACCAAGGTATGATGTTTGGCTACGCTTGTAATGAGACAGAAGTTTATATGCCACTAGCCATATACTTATCACACAAGCTAGCAAGAATGCTAGCTGAGGTGCGTAAGGACGGCACACTAAGCTACTTAAGACCAGACGGCAAGACACAAGTAACTATCGAATATGACGGAGATAAGCCAAAGAGAGTTCACACTATAGTTGTTTCTACTCAACATAAGGAAGGCGTTAGTCTTGACAAGATTAAGAAGGACATCATCGAACACGTTATAAAGCCAGTAGTTGATCCAAAACTAATTGATGACGAAACTATCATCTACGTGAACCCAACAGGACGTTTCGTTATAGGCGGACCAAAGGGCGACACAGGTCTAACAGGTAGAAAGATTATCGTTGACACATACGGCGGCTACTGCAGACATGGCGGAGGAGCCTTCTCAGGCAAAGACGCTACAAAGGTAGATAGATCCGCTTCATACGCAGTAAGACACGTTGCGAAAAACCTAGTAGCAGCAGGCCTTTGCGATAGATGCGAAATTCAAGTTTCATACGCGATAGGCATAGCAAAGCCGATATCCATAAACGTAGATACATTTGGTACAGGCAAGATCGATGAGACAAAGATACTTGAGATAGTTGAAAAAGTATTCGACCTTCGTCCAGCCTTCATCATCGACTACTACGACTTAAGAAAACCAATCTTCCACAAGATTACTAACTACGGCCACTTCGGACGTGACGATATAGATCTTCCTTGGGAAAGATTAGAAAAAGTTGATGAGATCAAAAAACTTGCTGGAGAAATTAAATAGTATATAAATTATGTATATATAATAGGAAGAGAACTATGAGCGACGTGCCCATAGTTCTTTTTTTTGTATTGAAAATGGATGGCATATGACGAGCGATAGACATATGATGGGAGGTAGACATATGACGGGAGGTTGCCATGTGACGGGAGGTAGACATATGACGGGCGATTGCTTTACGCCGCGTGATTCTTTAATCACGTCCATCGTTTTGCGCCTACTTTGATATTCGTGAAAGCATTAGCACGGCAAAAGATATTACAAAAAATTAATATTTTATATAATTTACTTATATACTCACTTCTATTAAGATAAAATAAAATATACATAAATAAATCAAATAAATTTATATATATGTGATACTTTTACTTGACATATGATTCTATTCGTTATATAATTCAAAATAATTGTTGAAAGACAGTAAATATCACGGTTTACGGACTAATATATTTTGAAAATCGTAATAAGAATTAATGAAAGAAGGGGAATCATGAAAAAAGGAAGGAAAATATTAGCTTGTTTGATTTTGATGGTGCTAGTACTAAGCCAAGTGCCAACAAACTTGCTTGTTCGCGCAGAAGAAGGCGAAGAAACGAAATACAATTTAAGCTTCGAGCTTGAAAGAGATGCGAGCGCTTTGAACGAAATTTATCAAAAGCATGATGAGGATGAGAATGAAAGTGAAAAGACAGATGAAAAGGCTAGTGATGAAGAGGCCGCTGGCGAAGCAGATGCAAATAAAGATAACGAAACAGTAGTTGACTTGAGCCAAGAAACAGAAGCTGAAGAAAAAACCGAAGAAAATTCATCTGAAGAAGCAAAGCCAGTAGACGAAGCAAAACCGGCAGACGAAGCAAAGCCGGTAGACGAAACAAAGCCGGTAGATGAAGGACTTGCTGGAGATGAATCGAATCAAGCAGATGAAGACGAGGCAATAGTCTTGCCATCAGGCGGCGGCGAAGGCTCAGTAGATGAAGTAGAAGAAGTAAAGGACTTAAATATCACATACACTCTTCATATAAAAGGCGAATCTGAAAAAAGTATAGAAAAGATAGTCACTTATTCAGTAGAAAAAGCTGATTTTGTGGGAGATTTAAAATTCGAAGGCATTGAAACATTAAGCAATGAACTAGAAGTGAAGTACTATAGTAAAGAAGACGGATCAAGCTTTGACGAAGAAGGAGAAAACTTTGAATTATATCTAGAAACAAACGCAGAAAAAACAGTTTTAGAATTACCAAGAATAGGCGAAAAAGAAGATTCACTAAGAGTAAAGGAAAGTAATTTTGTAGAAGCAATAGAAATAGACGAAGAAAAAGTCGGCGAAGCAGTGGCTGATCCAAATGCTACAGCAATTTATCTAAATGGAACAAATGGTGACGATACAAGGGATGGAAAAACTGAAGAAAAAGCTGTTAAGTCACTTGAAAGAGCAAAGGAATTAGCTGGCTTAGATAAAAACATTATAGTTATTGGTATTACAGTTATATCTGGCGATATTTTTCTTGAAGGATCAAATCAGAAAATTCTAAGGGGAGAAAAGTTTAATGATTTTTTATTTAGAGTATCTAGCAACACTGAAGCAAGCTTAAGAAATATTATCATAGATGGTAATTCTGAAGCAAACAAAAACATTGAAAAGTCGTTAATTGAAGTAAGTTCAAAAGCAACACTTAATATTGAAGATGGGGCTGTTTTAAGAAATAACAAACTAAAAATAATATATTACATTACAAAAATTGAACAAAAAACTAAAAATGGTGGTGCTATTAGCGCTTATAATGCAGCTATCAAAATGACTGGGGGCTCTGTAGAAAATAATGAAGCAACGCGCGGAGGAGGCATTTATCTAAATAAATCTACAATGCATTTTTCTGGAGGAACTATTAAAAACAATGTGTCGCATTTAGTGGAAGATACAAGTGTAACTCCAACTCAATATTACTCTGCAGGAGGAGGCATTGTAGCGAGTGAAGGAAGCAAGATATACTTATCTGGGGACGCAAAAGTGTTAAACAACTCTGCCGATGAAGTCGGTGGAGGAATAAGTTTAGGAACAAGGCAAGTAGAGCAACAAAACGAACTTTACATGACAGGTGGTATTATTGATGGTAATACAGCAGGTTCGTCTGGCGGCGGAATTTTTATTCAGGCAAAGTACTACCGTGGAAGCGCATCGAAAGCTTATATTAGTGGTGGCCAAATTACCAATAACAAAATGAAGGGAAACGGAGTAACGCCAATGGAATTTGGTGGCGGAGGCATTTATGTAAATGGAGCTGCTCCTTCTTATGGTGGCAATGGTGAGTTGCATTTAACAAACACTATAATAAGAAATAATATATCGAAATTTCATGGATCTGGTTTTGCAGGATGTCCGGTATCAAAAACAAAATTTCATATTAATGATGGTGTAGCAATATACGCTAATACAATTGAAAGAGAATACTACAAAAATAGAGGAAGGGCAGTATATCTATTGTCTTATGATAAATATGGATCTCATAGCGGTCAAGCAGTATATAAATTAGAAAAAAGAATGCTTGGAGGAACGCCATATAATTGGACTAATCCAGATGGCAGCGTACTTCCAGATGAAAAATTAGAAGGAACACTAGATAGCAATACTGAATTAGAATTAAACTCTAACGATGATGTTAGTGAACTTACAAAAGCATTGGGAAAAGTAATTATAGAAGGTAATTACTCGGCTATGAGAGGCGCAGGTATTGGTAGTAACGGTACTGTTACTTTTGGTAAAGAAGGAGTTACTACTGAAGTTTCTGTTAATAAGATATGGAATGACGAGGAAAATAAAAATGGTAAGCGTCCTGAATCTATTACTGTAAACTTAATTGCTATTTATGGCAGTCAAGAATATAAAATTGATTCAGTTGTATTAAGTAAAGATAATGATTGGAAACATACTTTTAACAATCTACCTACAACTAATGATGGAAAAACAATAAATTATACAGTAAAAGAAGAAGCTGTTAAGGGATATAAGAGCGAATTAAGTGGCTCAGAAGAAGGCTATACAATCACAAACACACCTGAAGAACCTGATAAAGAAACTAAAGAAATCAAAGTAAGTAAAGTTTGGGATACAGCTGATAAAAAAGCTGTTGTAGACGAAATAAAAGTCGTTTTAATTAAAAATGATAAAGAAACAGAAAAAACATTAACGCTAAACGCAGAAAATGATTGGCAAGGCAGCTTTGAAAATCTTGACGTTAAAGATGAAAACGGCAAAGATATCACTTACACTATAAAAGAAGTCGGCGAAACAGATGGCAAAATCACTTTCGATGGCAAAGAATTTAAAGTAAGTTACAAAGCTAGTGCTGATGGCTATACTATCACAAACACACCAGAAGAACCAGAGAAAGAATACAGAGACATCTTTGTAGAAAAAGCTTGGGAGATAAGAGGTGAAAAGCCTATTAGCCATATCGAAGTAGAATTATATAGAGATGGCGAAGCTACAGGAAATACTTTAGTCTTAAGCGAAGCAAATGGCTGGAGCGGAAGCTTTAAGAACTTAGAGAAAGCATCTGATGGCGGACACATCTATAATTATAGCGTTAAAGAAATTGGCGAAAAGTTCTACACTGTAGAAATATCTGGTGAATACTACGAAGTTATATACAGAGGCAATATGGATAGTGGCTTCACTATAATCAATAGAGAAGAGCCAAAGAAGCCTCAAAGAAGAGATATCAGAGTCAGAAAAGTTTGGGACGTCACAAATAAAATACCAGTTGATGCAATTCAAGTAGAGCTATACAAAGATGGAAGAGCAACAGGAAATGTGATTACACTTAGCAAGGCTAATGGCTGGATGGGACGCTTCGAAGACCTACTTGCTTATGACGCAGAAGGCGTTAAATACGAGTACAGCGTAAGAGAAGTGGGAGAAGCATCGCGCATGATTAGTATCTCAGGCAGTGACTACGATGTTATTTACGAAGGAAATATGAACCATTCATTTGTAATCACAAATAAAGAAAAGACTCCACCAAAGAAAAAAATTGAATTTGGTGTGAATAAGATATGGAGAACAAGTAGCGAGACAGAAGCGGTTCAAGCTGAATTATATATGGACGGAGCTGCTACAGGTAAGATCATCACACTTAGTGAGGCTAATGGCTGGAGCGGTGCCTTTACTGATCTTGATCTAGAAGATGCAAAAGGCAATAAGCATGTATATACTGTTAAGGAAGTAGGTGAAGCAGGTGGCCAATACACAATTGGCGAAAGAGTATTCACTGTAAGCTACTCAGGTGATATGCATAGTGGCATAAGTATAATCAATAGTGAAGAACCACCTGAAGAAGAAGAGAGAGAAAAAGAACCACCAAAACCTAAGCACAAGGATAAACCAGATGAGCCAGAAGAAAAGGAAACACCACCTGAAAAACACATAATACCAAAGACTGGCGTTGAAGAAGGAACTTTATCCATAGTCTTAGCGCTAGTTGTTCTAGCCGGACTATTCTTTGTAAAGAGAAAAATTAATGAGGGTAAAAGTAAATAGATTTTAGAAGATATCTGCTAGGCGATATATATGCTTAGCAGATATTTTTTATGTATAAAATATGTATATAATAAGAAAGAACTATGAGCGACGTGCCCATAGTTCTTTTTTGCGAGAAGATTATTTACTTTTTTCTTTTGAACGTCTTAAATTTAAGTTTTCTTTAAGAATATCAAGAAAAGAATCAATATTATAATTATGAGGAAGAGACAAAGTGCATTCAATTGCAGAACAATCTTCTAAGTCCTCTTCAAGTATATCAAGTGAGCGCACCTCGATGCCCTCGCTCATGCATAATTCTTTAAATTCTCTGCTTTTAAAGTTTTCGCTGTCAAATTGCATGTAAAACTTAATTAATTGTCTTTTATTTAGAAAATCATTTAGCCCTTTTAAATTAACTAAAGTGATTAGGCAAATGATAGTTGCGATAATTGCTCCTTGGTAATAGCCGATGCCGACAGCAAGACCATTGGCAGCGCATAACCATAGAGTCGCCGCAGTCGTTAGTCCTTTAACAACATCCTTCTTTTGTAGTATGGTGCCTGCACCAAGAAAGCCGATACCGCTTATGGCTTGGCCGGCAAACTTAGTTGTGTCCTAGCCCTTGTCACCGTAGAAGCCTTCAAAGCCGTCGACAGATATGAGCATGATTAAACAAGAAGCAAGCGAGACTATGACGTGAGTCCTAAGTCCGGCCGCTCTGTTTTTTCTTTCACGCTCTATGCCTATCAAGGCTCCAAGCAGTGCTGCGAGTAAAAGTCTCCTATAATATGTAATGTTTCCATCAAATCACCATCCTTTTAGGTATTATAACATAAATATATATATAAATGTAAAGAATATGAAAATTGTAAAAATATTTTAATTATTTGCAAAAAAATGCTTGACATTTGTCTTGACTTATTATATAATTATAAATTGCATAATTAGGATTTAAAATGGGTTTTTATTCTCAAAATCTTAGTTTAGGGTACGACATATAGTAGGTTATTTTGATAAGGGGTGAATATTTGGATGCTACATCCTGTTGAAAACGGAAAAAGAACTAGAATGAGTTATTCTAGGATAAAAGAAGCTTGCGAGATGCCAAATTTTATTGAGGTACAAACTGCATCGTTTGACTGGTTTTTACATGACGGCTTAAAGGAAGCTTTTGACGACATATCACCTATTGATGACAATGGTGGTAGCTTAGTATTGGAGTTTGTCAATTATACTATAGGAAAGGAACTAAAGTATACTGAAGAAGAGTCCAGAATTAAGGACACAAACTACAGTGCTCCTCTTAGAGCAAGGGTTAGACTAATTAACAAAGACACTGGAGAGGTAAAAGAGCAAGAAGTATTTATGGGAGACATACCTATCATGACTGACAAGGGTACTTTCATAATCAATGGTGGAGAAAGGGTTGTTGTTTCACAAGTCGTTCGTTCGCCAGGCTGCTACTACAAGAAGGAAATCAATAAGAATGGTGAGCTTGATTACAGCGCAACTATCATACCAAACCGTGGGGCTTGGCTAGAATTTGAAACTGATGCGAGTGGCGCTTTATATGTAAAGATTGATAAGAACAGAAAAGTTATCATCACATCACTTCTTAGAGCTTTAGGTGTTGTTTCTGATCTTGAAATTGTTGAAACATTGGGTGAAACTAATGATTTACTAACAACTCTTGAAAAGGATACTGCAAAGACTCAAGATGAGGCTTTGATTGAGATCTACAAGAGACTTAGACCAGGCGAACCAGAAGCCGTAGACAGTGCTAAATCACTACTTAATAATCTATTCTTTGACCCTAAGAGATACGACTTAGCTAAAGTCGGAAGATATAAGTTCAACAAGAAGCTATCTATAGCAAGAAGGATAGAAAATCACACTCTTGCCATGGATGCGGTGAACCCTATCACAGGTGAATTAATCTATGAAAAGGGCACTCATCTTGATAGACCTATGGCGCAAAAGATTGAAAATAACTTTGTTAATACCATTGACATAGTTTTGGACAATGGTGAAGAGATCAGGGTTGTAGGTAATAACTTTGTATATCCTGAAGCTTTTGATACAAAGGTTAATTTTGAAGAGCTTGGACTTAAGGATAAGATTTATGCACCACTAATGCACGAACTTATGGACGAAGCTAAGGACGACGAAGAGCTTAAAAACTTAATTATAGAAAATATTAAAGAAATATATCCAAAGAGAATTGAAATTGATGACATAATTAGTAGCATCAACTACCAATTCAACCTAATGCGTGGCGTTGGTCAATTTGACAACATCGACCACCTAGGTAACAGACGTGTAAGAAGCGTTGGTGAATTACTTCAAAATCAATTTAGAATTGGTCTTTCCAGAATGGAGAGAGTTATTCGCGAAAGAATGACTACTCAAGACCCTGAAGCTGCTACTCCTCAAAGTCTTATCAACATAAGACCAGTAGTTGCCTCGCTTAAGGAGTTCTTCGGTTCATCACAACTTTCTCAATTCATGGACCAAACTAACCCTCTTAGTGAGTTAACTCACAAGAGAAGAATGTCGGCTTTAGGACCTGGAGGACTTTCAAGGGACAGAGCGGGCTTTGAAGTAAGAGACATTCATAACTCACAATACGCTAGAATGTGCCCTATCGAGACACCAGAAGGACCAAACATCGGTCTTATCACATCCTTGGCATCATTTGCAAGGATTAATGAATATGGTTTTATCGAAGCTCCTTATAGAAAGGTAGAAAAAGGTACAGGAAAAGTTAGTGATGAGATTGAATATATCAGCGCTGACATTGAAGATGAGTGCATCATAGCTCAAGCGAACGAACCAATTGACGAAAAAGGCTACTTTAAAAACGACATCATCGTTGCTAGAAGTAAGGCTGAAAACGATACTTTGATGGACATGTTCAGAAAAGAAGAAATTGATTACATGGACGTTTCACCTAGACAAATAGTTTCAGTTGGTACAGCGATGATACCTTTCTTGGAAAACGACGACGCGAACCGTGCACTAATGGGTTCAAACATGCAAAGACAAGCGGTTCCTCTACTTATGACAGAAGCACCTATCGTTGCGACTGGTATTGAGTACAAGGCTGCTAAGGACTCAGGCGTATGTGTTGTTGCTAAAAACGACGGTATTGTTAAAAAAGTTGATGCAAAGAGCATAGTTATTGAAAATAAAGACAAGAACATTGATTCATATAAATTAATCAAATTTACAAGCTCTAACCAAGGCACTACTATTAACCAAAGACCTATAGTTCAAGCGGGCGAAAAGGTTAAGAAGGGCGATGTAATTGCGGACGGACCAAGCACTAACCTTGGTGAAATGTCACTAGGCAAGAACATCTTAGTAGCGTTTATGACTTGGGAAGGCTACAACTACGAAGACGCGATACTAATCAACGAAAGACTTGTTTATGAAGATGTATTGACATCTATTCACATAGAAGAATACGAATCAGAATCAAGAGATACAAAACTTGGACCTGAAGAAATCACTAGAGATATACCAAACACTAGCGAAGAGCTTCTTAAGAACCTTGACAAAGACGGTATCATAAGGATAGGAGCTGAAGTTAAGGCGGGCGACATCTTAGTTGGTAAGGTTACTCCTAAGGGAGAAAAGGATTTACCTGCTGAAGAAAGACTACTAAGAGCTATATTTGGAGAAAAATCAAGAGAAGTAAGAGATACATCTCTTAAGGTACCTCACGGCGAAGCTGGTATAGTTGTTGACGTTAAGGAATTTACAAGGGAAAATGCAGATGAGCTATCACCTGGTGTAAACAGGATGGTCAGAGTATATATCGCTACAAAGAGAAAGATCTCTGTAGGGGACAAGATGTGCGGTAGACACGGTAACAAGGGTGTCATCTCAAGAATACTTCCTGAAGAGGACATGCCATACTTACCAGACGGCACACCACTACAAATCCTACTAAACCCAATGGGTGTACCATCTCGTATGAACCTTGGACAAGTACTTGAAGTTCACTTGGGTATGGCGGCTAAAAAGCTTGGTATGTACGTTTCAACACCAGTATTTGATGGTGTTAACGAAAACGATATACTTGAAGCGCTTGACAAGGCTGGATACCCTAAGAGCGGTAAGATTTATCTAAGAGATGGTAGAACAGGAAAGTTATTCGACAATCCAGTTACAGTTGGTTACATGTATATGCTTAAGCTTCACCACTTAGTTGACGAAAAGATTCACGCAAGAAGTATCGGACCATACTCACTAGTTACTCAACAACCACTTGGTGGTAAGGCACAATTTGGTGGACAAAGATTCGGGGAAATGGAAGTTTGGGCCCTTGAAGGTTATGGTGCAAGTCACGTTCTTCAAGAGATACTAACTGTTAAGTCCGACGATATCAATGGCCGTGTTAAGACATATGAAGCCATTGTCAAAGGAAAGAACATTCCAGAACCAGGTATACCTGAATCATTCAAGGTACTTGTAAAGGAACTTCAAAGTTTACTTCTTGATGTTAAGGTCCTTGACCAAGACGACAATGAGATGGAACTTGATGATGAAGATGATTTCATGAACGAAAGAGAAATCATTGCAGGCGACTTCAAGAGCATGGACACTGATTATAAAGAAGATGAAGAATTTGTAAACTTCTTTGACGAAGAATCATCCAAGGGCACAGATGAAGATGAAGATGATATTGATTACGACGAAGATGATGTGGATGAAGATGACTATGATGAAGATGACGATGAGGACATCGAAGAAGATATTGACGAAGATTTTGAAGATATAGATGAAGAAGATTTGGACATGGACGACGATCTAGACATAGGCAGCGACATCGACGAGATCGATGAAGACCTAGACGATCTAGATGACGATAGTTCTTTGTAGAAAGACAAGGAGGAAGGTAATTTGTTCGAATTAAATAAATTTAACAGTATTCAAATAGGCCTTGCATCAAGCCAAGACATCAGAGAGTGGTCTAAGGGAGAAGTTAAAAAACCAGAAACAATAAATTACAGAACATTAAAGCCAGAAGCAGAAGGCTTGTTCTGTGAAAAGATATTTGGACCTGTAAAAGACTGGACTTGTCACTGCGGTAAATACAACAAGATTAGATACAAAGGCATGATATGCGATAAGTGCGGCGTTGAAATTACAAGAGCTAAGGTAAGACGTGAAAGGATGGGCCACATAGAGCTTGCTAGTCCATGTACACACATTTGGTACCTTAAAGGAACACCTTCAAGGATAGCCATAGTACTTGACGTTTCACCAAAAGAGCTTGAACACGTTGTTTACTTCGCTTCATATATAGTTATGGATCCAGGCAAAACTGGCTTAAAGTATAAACAAATCTTAAATGAACAAGAATATTCAGAAGCTATAGATATGTTTGGCTACGGCTCATTCGATGCTAGGATGGGCGCAGAAGCTATACTTGAGCTGCTTAAGGCCATAGACCTAGATAAAGAAGCACAGGAACTAACAGAAGAGCTTGAAGGCGCATCCACACAAAAGAAGATCAAAGTTTTAAGAAAGCTTGAAACTATCGAATCATTCAGACAATCAGGCAACAGACCTGAGTGGATGGTTATCGAAGCACTTCCGGTTATACCACCAGATTTGAGACCTATGGTTCAACTAGATGGCGGTAGATTTGCGACAAGCGATTTAAACGATTTATATAGAAGAGTTATCAACAGAAACAACAGACTTAGAAGACTTCTTGAACTAAACGCACCAGAAATCATTACAAGAAACGAAAAGAGAATGCTTCAAGAAGCAGTTGACGCACTGATTGATAACGGCAGACGCGGAAGAGCAGTAACTGGTCCTGGCAACAGACCACTTAAATCTCTATCCGATATGATAAAGGGTAAACAAGGTAGATTTAGACAAAACTTACTAGGTAAGAGAGTTGACTACTCAGGTAGATCTGTAATTGTTGTAGGACCAAAGCTAAAGTTCTACCAATGTGGTCTTCCTAAGATGATGGCACTAGAACTATTCAAGCCATTTGTTATGAGAAGACTTGTTGAAACAGGCAAGGCTCATAACATTAAGAGCGCTAAGCGAATGGTAGAGAGAGCTAAATCAGATATTTGGGACGTACTTGAATACGTTATCAAGGATCACCCAGTACTACTAAACAGGGCACCGACTCTTCACAGACTTGGTATTCAAGCCTTTGAACCAGTTTTAGTTGAAGGTAAGGCAATAAAACTACATCCACTAGTATGTTCTGCATATAACGCGGACTTCGACGGTGACCAAATGGCGGTTCACTTGCCACTATCAATAGAAGCACAAGCTGAAGCAAGATTATTAATGCTTTCAATTAATAATATCTTGGCACCAAAGGATGGTAAACCAATTTCAATACCATCACAAGACATGGTACTAGGCTGCTATTACATGACACTTGACATAGAAGGAAGCAAGGGTTCAGGCCACATCTTCGAAGATTACGACGAGATGATAAAGGCTTATCAATTAGGACTTATAGACCTACACGCAAAAGTTAAGGTTAGAGTAAAAATTGATGAAGAAGACAGAGGCAAACTTGTTGAATCAACTGTTGGTAGATTCATTCTTAATAAGAAGATACCTCAAGACCTTGGCTTTGTAAATAGAGAAGAAGATCCATACTCACTAGAAATTGACAGAGTTGTTTCAAAGAAGACTCTTGGAACTATACTTGATAAGTGCTATCAAAAACACGGTAACATCGTTACTAGTAAGCTACTAGACCACATAAAATCAACTGGTTACAAGCACTCAACACTTTCAGCAGTATCTATATCTATGGCGGACGTTGTAGTTCCTAAGGAAAAGACTGAGCTTATAGACAAGGCACAAAAGGAAGTAGAAAAGTACGAAAGAGCTTACAGAGACGGTTTCATGACTGAAGAAGAAAGATACGAAGGCGTTATCAATATTTGGAACGGCATCACTGATGAAGTTACTGAAGCGCTTATGAAGTCACTAGACCCATTAAACAACATCTTCATTATGGCGGACTCAGGAGCCAGAGGTAGTAAGAACCAAATCCGTCAATTAGGTGGTATGCGTGGTCTGATGGCATCATCAACTGGTAAGACAGTAGAAATCCCTATCAAGTCAAACTTTAGAGAGGGACTATCAGTACTAGAGTTCTTCTTATCATCACACGGTTCTAGAAAGGGTCTATCAGACATCGCCTTGAAGACAGCGGACTCTGGTTACCTAACAAGAAGATTAGTTGACGTATCTCAAGACGTTATAGTAACAGAAGACGATTGCCACACTGATCAAGGACATACTGTTAGAACTATAAGAGATGGCAAAGAAATTCTTGAAGAGCTAGAAGAAAGACTAGTAGGCAGATATGCTTTTGAAGACATAGTAAATCCTAAAGACGGTTCAATCATCGTTAAGAAGGACGAACTTATAGATGAAGAGACAGCTCACTTTATTCAAGAGATAGGCATAGAAGAAGTTAAGGTAAGAAGCGTTCTTACTTGTCAAACTAAGCACGGCGTTTGCGCTAAGTGCTATGGAAGAAACTTGGCAACAGGCAATATCGTAAACATTGGTGAATCAGTTGGTATCATAGCCGCTCAATCAATAGGCGAGCCAGGTACACAGCTTACAATGAGAAACTTCCACTCAGGTGGGGTAGCAAATGCAGACGATATTACTCAAGGTCTTCCAAGAGTTGAAGAACTTTTCGAAGCTAGAAAGCCAAAAGGACAAGCGCAAATCGCTCAAATTTCAGGTACTGTATCAATCAATGAAGACGATCCACAACAAAGAGTCATTGTTATTACAGATGACAAAGAAGGCATCGCAGTTGATCATCCTGTAAATTATGCGGCAAGACTTAAAGTTCATGAAGGCGACTACATCGAAAAAGGTAAAGAAATTACAGAAGGTAACGCATCACCTCAAGAAATCATGAAGGTTCTTGGAGTAGAAGGCGTTGAAGACTATATAATAAAAGAAGTACAAAGAGTATATAGAATGACAGGTATCGATATCAATGACAAGCACATTGAAATCATCTGTAAACAAATGCTTAAGAAAGTAAGGATAGAAGCACAAAACGATTCTTCATTCTTACCAGGAGCACTTGTAAACATATACGACTTCATTCATGAAAACAAAAAACTTAAAGAAGAAGGCAAAGTACCAGCAGAAGGTAAGAGAATATTACTTGGTATATCCAAGTCATCACTAGCAACAGATTCATTCTTATCAGCAGCTTCATTCCAAGAAACAACAAGAGTATTAACAGAAGCAGCCATCAGAGGCAAGAAGGACGAGTTAGTAGGACTTAAGGAAAATGTTATCATAGGTAAGATCATACCAGCAGGTACAGGCATGCTTAAGTATAGAAACATCAAAGTTAAAGAAGACGAAACAGTTTTGAAGAAACAATTAGAAGAAGAACAAAAGAGAAAGAAGAGAGAGATAGACGACACAAATCTATTCAAAGACTTTGATGAAGATGAAAAAGAAAAGAAGACTAAGAAAGAAGAAGATAAAAAAGAAAATGAAGAGGTAAAAGATAATCAAGACGCTATCGAACTAGACAAGATTATCAAAGACCTACTTAATGAAGAAAAAGAAAGAAAGTCTTCTAAAGATAATTAGTATATTTAAAAAATAAATATAAGTGGAGACAGTCAAGATATTTTACCTAAATTTAACGAAAAATATCTTGACTTTTTCCGTAATGCGTGGTACAATTCTCTTATGTGTGAAAGTTCACGCTATTAATAGAGCTAAAGGAGGATGCTTAATGGATACCGACACCTTGGGGCCGAATTGTGTAGTAGGCTATAAACAGGTAACAAGGGGGCTAAAATCCGATCTCTTTAAACAGGTTTTTATCGCTCTTGATGCAGATAAGCACATAAAGACGCTTATCGAAGAAGAGGCAAGTAAAAACTCTGTTGATGTTGTTTATGTAAACACAAAAGAAGAGCTAGGAAAACTCTGTGGTATTGAAATAAATGCAGCTGCCGCTGCTTTATTAAAATAAATTTTTATGTAAGGAGGTGCTTTGATGCCAACGATTAATCAATTGATCAAAAAAGGAAGATCAAAAGTAGTTTACAAATCTAAATCACCAGCTTTAGATACAACTTATAACTCACTTAAGAAGAAACAATCTTTAGTAAATGCTCCACAAAAAAGAGGAGTATGTGTTGCTGTAAAGACAGTTACACCTAAGAAGCCAAACTCTGCCTTAAGAAAAGTTGCTAAAGTTAGACTAGTTAATGGATATGAAGTTTCAGCTTACATCCCAGGAATTGGTCACAACTTACAAGAACACAGTGTTGTTCTTATAAGAGGTGGAAGAGTAAAAGACCTTCCCGGTGTACGTTACCACATAATTAGAGGTACACTAGATACAGCCGGAGTTGAAAACAGAAGACAAAGTAGGTCTAAATACGGTTCTAAGAAACCTAAAGAAGAAAAGAAGTAAAAAACAATTTTAGTCGTTGAAATGCAAAGCATTAAATAGATGAAGAGCATTTTGGCGCTAGACGGCTTTTAGAGATTTGCCGAGTACCAATGAATCTACTAAGATAGTTAAGGAGGGAAGAAAAAGTGCCAAGAAAAGGACACGTGCCTAAACGTGAAGTAATGCCTGACGCAAGATACAATGATGTTGTAGTAACAAAGTTAATAAACTCAATCATGCTAGACGGCAAAAAAGGCTTAGCTCAAAGCATAGTTTACGGGGCATTTGATATAGTTGCAGAAAAGACAGGTGAAGACGCTCTTGAACAATTCTACAAGGCTATGAATAACATCATGCCAGTACTAGAAGTTAAGGCAAGACGTATTGGTGGTGCCAACTACCAAGTTCCATTGGAAGTAAGACCTGAAAGAAGACAAACTCTAGCAATAAGATGGCTTGTACAATACTCCAGAGCAAGAGGAGAAAAGACAATGACTGAAAGATTAGCAAAAGAGTTGATGGACGCAGCCAACGGTCAAGGAGCTTCTGTTAAGAAGAGAGAAGAAGTTCACAGAATGGCTGAAGCAAATAAAGCATTTGCACATTATAGATATTAATAATAAGGGGGAAAACTTGTGCCAAGAGAAATTGCACTAAAAGATGTCAGAAACATCGGTATTATGGCGCACATTGACGCAGGTAAAACAACCACAACAGAAAGAATTCTATTCTATACAGGAAAGATTCATAAGATAGGAGAAACTCACGAAGGTGCTGCTACCATGGACTTCATGGCGCAAGAACAAGAAAGAGGTATCACTATCGGTTCAGCAGCAACAACATGTTACTGGAAAAACCATAGAATCAATATTATAGATACACCGGGCCACGTTGACTTTACAGTTGAAGTTGAACGTTCCCTAAGAGTTCTAGACGGTGCGGTTGCTTTATACGACGCTAAAGGGGGAGTTGAACCTCAAAGCGAGACTGTATGGCGTCAAGCAGACAAATACGGTGTACCTAGACTTGCATTTGTTAATAAAATGGACGTCGTAGGTGCAAACTTTGACAGAACACTAAAGATGATGAGAGAAAGATTAAACGCTCATCCAATAGCTGTTCAATTACCAATAGGTAAAGAAGATACATTTAGAGGTATCATAGACCTAATCGCAATGAAAGCTGAATTATACGAAGACGATCTAGGAACAGTAATACAAGAATCAGATATTCCAGAGGATCTAGTAGAAACAGCTCAAAAATATAGAGAAGAAATGATCGAAGAAATCGCTGATTTCGACGAAGAAATTATGGAACTTTACTTAAACGGTGAAGACGTTCCTAACGAAATGATAAAAAAAGTATTAAGAAGAGAATGCGTTGCAAACCAAGTAACACCAGTTCTATGCGGTAGTGCATATAAAAACAAAGGTGTACAATTCCTTCTAGATGCTATAGTAGACTATTTGCCATCACCTATCGATATACCAGCAGTTACTGGTACAGATAGAGACGGAGAAATAACTGAAAGACCAGCATCAGATACTGAACCATTAGCAGCATTAGCATTTAAGATAGTTACAGACCCATTCGTAGGTAAACTTGCTTATGCAAGAATCTACTCAGGCGTTCTAAAGAGCGGTTCTTATGTATTTAACTCATCAAAGGGTAAGAGAGAAAGAATCGGACGTATCGTATTAATGCATGCTGACAAGAGAGAAGAAATCGAAGAAGCATATGCAGGATCCATCGTTGCTATAGTAGGATTAAAGCTAACAGGTACAGGTGATACACTATGTGCTGAAGACAAACCAATCATACTAGAAGATATGGAGTTCCCAGAACCAGTTATTTCAGTAGCGATAGAACCTAAGACAAAAGCTTCACAAGACAAGATGACACAAGCATTACTAAAGCTTGCTGAAGAAGACCCAACATTTAGAACATATACAGATGAGGAAACAGGTCAAACAATCATCGCCGGCATGGGTGAACTTCACCTAGAAATCATTGTAGACAGACTATTAAGAGAGTTCAAAGTAGAAGCAAACGTTGGTAATCCACAAGTTGCATACAAAGAATCAATCAAGTCAGCTGCAGAAGGCGAAGGTAAATACGTTAAACAATCAGGTGGTCGTGGACAATACGGTCACGCAAGAATCAAAATCGAACCACAACCAGCAGGAAAAGGTTACGAATTTGTTAACGCAATCGTTGGTGGAGCTATTCCAAAAGAATACATCGGACCAGTTGACCAAGGTATACAAGAAGCACTACAATCAGGTGTTATCGCTGGATACCCAGTACTTGATGTAAAAGTTACACTATACGATGGATCATACCACGAAGTCGACTCATCAGAAATGGCATTTAAGATTGCCGGTTCTATGGCAATTAAAGATGCACTTAAGAAAGCAACACCTACACTACTTGAACCTATGATGAAAGTTGAAGTTACTACACCAGAAGAATACATGGGAGACGTAATCGGAGACTTGAACTCAAGAAGAGGTAGGATAGAAGGTATGGAACTTGATAACGGAGCTCAACACGTTAAAGCATTCGTTCCACTTTCAGAAATGTTTGGATATGCAACAAGCCTTAGAAGTAACACACAAGGTAGAGCTAACTACTCAATGCAATTCGATCACTACGATCCAGTTCCAAACAGTATATTAGATAAAGTCATTGGTAATAAATAATTTTATAGGAGGTAAAAAATGGCTAAACAAAAATATGAAAGAACAAAACCACATGTTAACATTGGTACAATCGGTCACGTTGACCACGGTAAAACAACATTAACAGCAGCTATAACATTAGTACTAAACAAGAGATACGGTAGCGGTGAATTCGTAGACTACGCAAACATCGATAAGGCTCCAGAAGAAAGAGCTAGAGGTATAACAATCAGTACTTCACACGTTGAATACGAAACACCAAACAGACACTACGCACACGTTGACTGCCCAGGCCACGCCGACTATGTTAAGAACATGATTACTGGTGCTGCTCAAATGGACGGCGCTATCCTAGTAGTATCTGCTGCAGACGGTCCAATGCCACAAACAAGAGAACATATCCTACTTGCTAGACAAGTTGGTGTTCCTAAGATTGCAGTATTCCTAAACAAAGAAGACCAAGTAGACGACCCAGAACTAATCGAATTAGTTGAAATGGAAGTTAGAGAACTACTTAGCGAATACGACTTCGACGGAGATAACACTCCTATCGTTGTAGGTTCAGCACTTAAAGCTCTAGAAGATCCAGACGGACCTTGGGGAGACAAGATTATTAAACTTATGGAAGAAGTTGACGCATACATCCCTCAACCAGAAAGAGCTACAGACCAACCATTCCTAATGCCAGTAGAAGATATCTTCTCAATCACTGGTAGAGGTACAGTTGCTACAGGTAGAGTAGAAAGAGGTACAGTTAAGGTTGGAGATACAGTTGAACTAGTTGGTTTAACAAACGAAGTAAGAGACGTAGTAGTAACAGGCGTTGAAATGTTCCACAAACTACTAGACGTAGCAGAGGCTGGAGATAATGTAGGTCTATTACTAAGAGGCGTTCAAAGAGACGAAATTGAAAGAGGTCAAGTACTTGCTGCACCTAAGACAATCAAACCACACACTAAATTTAAAGCAGAAGTATACGTATTAACAAAAGAAGAAGGTGGACGTCATACTCCATTCTTCAACGGTTACAGACCACAATTCTACTTCAGAACTACAGACGTTACAGGTAACATCACACTAGAAGACGGAGTAGAAATGGTAATGCCTGGTGATAACGCTAGATTTAACATCGAACTTATCACACCTATCGCTATTGAAAAAGGACTTAAGTTCGCTATCAGAGAAGGCGGTAGAACAGTAGGAGCCGGAGTTGTAACTGAAATTATCGAATAATTTCGATTGATATAGTTATATAAATTCTTAAAGAGAGCTGGAAGGCTCTCTTTTTTGTGTGCGTTTTTATAAAATGTATATGATTTGATTGAAAATCATTGCAATTTACTTTATGTAGGTATATAATAATAGTACTCAAATAATTTTTTGAGTAAGCAAGGTGAAAACATTGCAAAAAATATAAAAAGAAAGGAGGGAGAGAAATGAAGAAATTAAATGTGATTATACTAACAATGATACTAAGCTTAGTTATCTTTGCTGGTGTAAATGTTATGGCTATGGATGAAGACACAGTTAAGACAGAAGAGCCAAAGACAGTAATTTCTGAAGAAGCTCCCAAAGTTATTGAGGGAGGAAATACAGCTGAAGAAGTAAAAGCTGAAGAGAAAGAAGAAATTGTAGAGGAAGGAAATAAAGAAGCGAGCGATCCTATTGAAGACAAAACTACAAAAACAGATGTAGAAAATGTCGACATGGGGGGGGTACCAAGCTCTAATATAGATACAGACAAAGCTGTAGAGCCTGCAGACAAAAAGCCTTCCGATGCAAAAGAAGAAACTGTAGAAGAAAAAACATCAGAAGAAAAGGCTAAAGAAGACGATAAAAAGTCTGAAGAAACAAAGCCAGAAGAAAAGAAAGATGATAATACAAAAGAAAAGTCAGAAGAAAAGAAAGATGACAATACAGAAGAAAAGTCAGAAGATGTTAAACCAGAAGATGATAAGAAAGATGTCGAAGTAGAAGAAAAGCCTGAAGAAGAAAAGAAACAAGACGGAACAAAAGAAGCTGAAGGCAAAACAGACGAAGAAAAAGCTGAAGAAGAAAAGGCTGAAGAAAAAGCTGAAGAAGGTGAAAATGCTGAAGCAAATGCAGATGCAAAAGAGCTTGAAGTTGGTACAGTCTTAGATCCAGATAAGCTTACTCCTTTAGGTGCAGGGCCAGAAGAAAGAGACAATTTTTTTGAGGTTAAGTCATATGATGAATTGGTTAATGCCATAAAGCAAGCTAAGGATAACGTGGAGACAACTATTGTTATAACACAAAGCTTTGAAATAACAGATACTATAACTATAGGCGAAAATAAAATCATTGTATTAACATCTGGTGCTGATAGAAGTAAAGCAGATAATCAAGTTACACCAATTGGTGAAGATAAAATAACTATGCCTAGCGAAAATGATGACATGGCAAGGAGACAAGAACTTGTTAAAGAAGCGGAAGCTAAAGGTGAAAAAGCTCTTGAAGATACGGATTTAACAAAAAACCCATTGCCAAATGTTGAGATTATTTTAAAAAGAGCTGAAGCTTTTAAGTCGACACTATTTAAAGTTGAAAAAGGAGCTAAGTTAACTTTAGGCAAAGATAATAATGACCCATTATTTATCGATGGAAATAAAGATGTAAAAACTGAAATAACAAATGGCTCGATAATTGATGTGTCTGGCGAACTTACTATGAATGGCGGATTTATTGCTCATAGCAATAATGAAAGCGTTAATTCTGCACCTATTTATGTGCATGAAGATGCCACATTCACTATGAATGGCGGTAGAATTACTTCTAATAGGAACATCTCAAAAGGACATTCAACATTCAATGCAGCTGGAGCTGTTTACATCGATGAAGGCGGAGAGTTTACTTTAAATGGTGGAAGTATTGACAATAACGAAGCACCAGTAGGTGGTGTCTTTTTAGGAAAAATCTTTGGAAATAAAAATGGTAAAAGAATTAAAGCTCTATTTACAATGAATGGAGGTCTTATTGCTAATAATAAAGGTCCAATGTATGCCAACTTAGAACCAGAGACAGAAAACTATGGCGGTGCTGTACATGTAGATTCACTTGCTAATTTTATATTCAATAATGGTATATTAGCTGGAAATGAATCTTATCATGGAGGGGCTGTAGCTATTAACGATAATTATGTTATAGGTACAAATGGTGTAAACTATTCAAACATAGTAAATGAAAAATATGATGAATATATTAAATATGCTGGGGCTTACTATACTCAAAATGGTGGTCTGATTTATAAAAATATAGCCAAAGTTCACAATGATGGTAACACATCAGGTGCAGGTGGAGGCATATATATTAATGCGTCTACTGCTAAGTTAAATGGTGGATATCTTTTAAACAATAAGTCTGAAAATATGGGCGGAGGAATTTATGTTTCTATTGTTCCACATGTTTTAAAGTTAGATCATGTATTGATTAGTCAAAACAAAGCTATAAGTGGTGCTTATTATCATCTTTCTGCAGGTAATGGCGGAGGATTTTGGCATTGTCCAGCAGGAAATGTGAATTTTGAAGATTTTAATTCAGTTTACATTTTTGATAATGATGCTTCATCTGGTGGTAAAGATATTTTTACTCATGGAAAAAAAGATAATTATAGTATTTTTAATGGAGAAAGTTTTGATTATCCAAAATTCTTAACAAATATATCTCCTATCACAGAAAAAGGAAATATTATCAAATATCTATATGATGGTAAAGAAGTTCCAGAATGGATGTATCATACAGACAAAGCTGTATCTTTACAAGCTATATATGATGCTCAAACAAAAAATGAAGCTTGGACAAACTCTAATCTATTTATTATGGGCAACACTGCTTTAAAGGGTGCTGGAATTGGATCAAACGCTAACACTACTCCTCCAGGAAAAACTGGCGAATATGAAATAACTATAGATAAAAAGTGGCATAAGTCGATTCCTGAAGATAAAAAACCTAAAAGCATTTGGGTTGATTTATTTATAGGAGACGCAAAATATGGCGAAGTTGAACTAAGTAAAGATAATGATTGGACTGCAAAGTTTGAAAATCTACCTTTTACAGCTGAAGAGCTTATGAAAAAGAAGATCAGCTACTCAATAAAGGAAAGAAATGATGATTTCTACTCTGTTATAGATGAAACATTAAATTCTTTAGAGGTTGAAAGAGTATTTGCTGGTGAAAAATACCCTAATGATGATAATGCCATTAATTTTGATATGCCACCTCACAAGCAAATGGACTACAAAATCGTATTTATCCATAAGGATAAAAATGGTAAAGAAATCTCGAGGGAAGATATTAAAATTGACTATAAGGAAGATAAAGAGAAATGGACTGGCCTCGTAAAAGATATGCTTCTTGATAAGTTTAAGAATCTTAAAGATGTAAAAATAACATATCATAGTTATGACAAAGCCTATGAACCATCTCCTGATTGGGTTGGCCTCGGCTACAATGGTTTAACTGCTGATTCAAATTGGTGGGAAGAAAATGGTCCTTGGCATGAAGCCTATATACTCGAAAAAGAAGACGGTACAGTTGAAATTCAACTACCATATCTTTGGACTCAATATATGGGGAATCCAGATCATACAACTGATGATTACACAAAAAATACCAATGGTTATAAGTTAGCGTTAGTGCCAAATCATAGATTTACCATTACTAACTATCCATATTCAGAAATACCTGTAGTGAAAAAATGGGATGAATCGATAGAAGAAAAGGATATTCCTGATTCTGTTAAGGTATATTTATTAAAAGATGGAATAAGAGTTAAGGATAAAGATGGAAACGATCGTTACGTTATCTTATCTAAAGATAATGGATGGAAAGGTAATTTTGACAAACTTCCATTTTTTGAATTAGATGGCATGGGTTTTGAAAAGTATTGGGTTAAGGAAGATTCTGAAATATTTATTCCACTTGTTACAAGAAAAGAAAATTCTACTTTAAATATTAGAGTTGAAAGAGATAAAGATTCTGATAAATATCTAATCTACAAAGATTATACTGGTGGATATTTTAGAATTAATTATATACCTTTTGAAGTGCATTATATTTACAAAGATGGTGATAAAGAAGTAAAAGAAGTTTATACAAAAAAACTTGAACCATATAGAGTTGATGGATGGGATTGGCACTTAGATACAGTAATCAAAGATATCGTAATGAATGGAAAATTTAAAGATTCAGATATCGAAATTAAAATGTATTATGATGAAAAAGGAAATCCATTCCCAAGAAACCTTGGTCAGTATGAAGCGAACTGGGATGGTGACATTGTTACAAACGATGATCCATATGTCCTTAAATTAGTTGAAGAAAATGGAAAGTTAGTTCTTTATGTACCAAAGTTAACAGATGTTGGTGATGATTACAATTTACTTTATGTGAAACCATATACTGAGGAAGGCAAGAAATATTTTGAGCTTACTAACTACTATCAACCAAAACATCGTATTGAAGTTGAAAAAGTTTGGGATACAGAAAACACTGAATCTATCCCTAAAAATCTTAAGATTAAGATAAAAGGAAAGTATGTTGATAAAGAAATAACTCTTACACCTGAAGAATGGAAATATTTCGAAGAATTCCTAGGCAAAGGAGTTTTATCTGCAAACAACTATGAATTTACTGAAGAAGACTTAGAAAAATTTGACGGAAAACAATCTATTGAAACAATTATGGAGTTTGATGCTAAAGATAAGACTGTAAAATTCTTTGGTACAGACAAGAAAGAATTGACAAAAGATGAATTCTTAAAAATGATTCAAGGCAAAAAATACTCATTTGAACTTAAAGAAGCAGCCGAAGATAAAGCCGAGGTAGAACTTAAATATGATGAAGATGGAAACTTGATCATCGTATATCCAGTTGATGTAGTAATTACAGAAGTAGCTAAAGTCACTTTCACTAACACAGAAAAACCTGAAGAGCCAGAAGAACCACCTACACCAGAAACAAAAACTATAACAGTTAGAGTAAATAAAGTTTGGCAAGCTCTTGGCAAAACTAGAGATATACAAGTTGAGCTGTATATCAATGGCGAAGCAAGCGGCAAAATCCTTACTTTAAACGCAGCTAACGGCTGGAGTGCAAGCTTCACTAATCTTGATTTAGAAGACGAATCGGGAAGAAGATACACATACACTGTTAAAGAAGTCGGCGAAACCGATAACATCTACAATATTGACGATAGAAAGTTCGAAGTTAGTTACTCTGGTGATATGTACGAAGGTTTCACTATACTAAATGAAGAAGTTCCACCAGAAGAACCTGAAGAACCAGAAGAACCTGAAGAACCAGAAGAACCAAGTCCTGAAGAACCAGAAGAACCACACGAACCAGAAGAAGAAAAACCTGAAGAGCCAGACAAACATGTATTACCAAAGACTGGTGTAACAGAAGATGCTTTAGGTATATTCTTAGGCTTAATGATTTTACTTGGACTTGTATATATCAAGAGAAAGTATATCGTAGAAAAAAGTAAATAGTTAAATCTATTATCACAGATATCTGCTAGGCAATATGAGCCTGGCAGATATTTTTTGCATAAAAATAGTAGGAAGAATTTTTTCCTACTATATACATATCTATTAAAAATATCTACTTAAACTCAAATGTAGTCATCTTTTCTTCGCCGCCATCGCCTTTGTAGACTAGCTCGAACTTTTCGGCTTTGCCTTTTGCGTGTTGGAAGTAGAAAAGCGCGTGCTCTGTCTTGCCGCTTGCGATATTTATCTTGAATTTGGCTGCATCGTACTTACCTCTGTCTGTGTAAAGCGTTGCGCTTAGTAGCTCTCTATCCCATTTCTCAGTGCTCATAAGTTTTGCTCTGACCTCCATACCCTCGGTAACTTTGCCAAGTGATATGAACTGTACATTGATTTTGTCTTTATCAAAGTCACTTACTTGCCAAGCGTGTGGCTCGTACATCGATGGCGCAAACTTGAATACATCGTCTTTATCCTTATAGATGTAGATGTACTGCGCCGTATTTGAGTTGTTAAAGCTCAAAGTGTATCTAAGTTCGATTGCGTGTTCATCAACTTGGCTCGCTTCAACGTCTGATACTTCGATGTCAATGTCTTTAAGTGCTTCGCTCGTTTCTTTGTTAAGTGCCCTGTATTCATCACGCGTCATGTCAACTGCTGTCAAATACTCATCGCTAACCATCTCTGAGAAGGCTTCGTAATTTTTCTCTGCTATACTCTTCTTAATAAAGCGTTTAAGCGCATTAACAAAGTCGTCGTCGATGTCGTCAGCCTTTGGCTCTTTGCCCTCAGGAACGTTCCAGTCTTTTATCTCTTCTTTTGTAAACTTCGTCTTTTTTTCTGAACATGCTGTCAATGCCATAAGCATGGCAACTAGCATAGTTATAAATAAAATAAATTTCTTTTTCATAATTCACCTCAACATGAATATATTACTACATCCACGGCAATTTGTCAAGCTTGACAAAACGCGGTTCTTGATGTAAGATTTAGCTAGTAGGTGATAAGATGGATTTAGTTTTATATAGAAGATTGTTTCACAAAATCCCCGAGCTCGGCTTCGAAGAGGTGAAGACGACTAAGGAGATCATTAAAATACTTGAAAATTTTAATTGTAAACTTTATTATGGCAGGGCGCTTTACGAAAAGGGCGCCGAGAGCGACATGAGTGACATCGACAAGGGCTTCACTGGGGTAATGGCTGAGTTTGGCGTGGCTCCGTACTTTTTATTCAGGACCGATATCGATGGCCTCAAGATAAAGGAAACGACGGATATAACGCATTTGCCGAACACCTTTGGCTTTGCCTCGACCAATGGCAATATGCACGCATGTGGCCACGACGGGCACATAGCCTTGGCACTAGCCTTATGCGAGCGCTTTAGCAAGACGGGAGAATCGGCTAGAGTACTATTTCAACCCGCCGAAGAAGGGGTTCGTGGCGCAAGAAGCATGGCGGACTTTATTACGGAGGATGTGGGTGGATTTTTATCCTATCACATTGGCCTAGGCGAGGAAAAGGGCTACATCGGCGTTGGAACAACTGATTTTTTAGCGACTACCAAGCTTGATATGAGCTTTTTCGGAAAGGCGGCGCACGCGGCAAACGCGCCTGAAAAGGGAATCAGCGCCCTTACCATTGCTATGGCTTTTATCGATATGATAAAAGATCTTACAATTGACGCTCACAGCAAAAAATTTATTAACATCGGTATAATAAATGGTGGCGGTCAAAGAAATGCTGTCATGGATAAAATTACTTTGGGTATGGACCTTAGAAGTTATATCGACGAGGCGATGGATGAGATGCTTAGTTCTATGGAGAAGATTGCAAGATGCGTATCTGAGGCGAAGGGCGCGAGCTACGAGATGAAGGTGCTAGCGAAGGCTAATGCATATAAGGAAGAGAACTATGAATTAATTGACAGAGTGATTGAAAAGCTTAATGCAAATGAGATAAAGACCCACAGGATGCCGAGCTTTGGCGCGAGTGAAGATGTGACTTTTTATCTTAAGAAGCTTAAGAGCCGTGGCGTTCCAGCCATGCACATGATGCTGGGAACAAATTTAAAGGGGCCACACCACAGCGACACATTTGACTTTGACGAGGAAGATTTAGAGTTCTTCTACAAGGCCATAGGTCTAGCGTATGAGGAGATGAAGGAAGAGTGATGAGCTCTTCTTTTTTTAGTCTCTTTAAACTTTTCGCGTATCATCTTGATAAAATCATTGCAAAAAAAATCTATATGTGTTATAATATTTTTGTGAAGAAATTATTATCTTCACGCTAAATTTTTTTACACATAACGCTTTTATAAAGTAAATTGATAAAATAACTATATTTATATGAGGAGGAAAAAATATGAAGGCTTACGATGCAAGCAAAATCAGAAACGTATCCCTTTTGGGACACAGTAGCAGTGGTAAAACTATGCTAGTTGAATCACTTTTATACGCAACAGGAGCTATCTCTAGGATGGGTAAGGTTGAAGACGGAAATACTGTTGGAGACTTTTCCAAAGAAGAGATACAAAGAAAGGTTTCTATCAATACAAAGGTTATTCCTGTAGAATATAATGATGTTAAATACAATTTCCTTGATACACCTGGTTACTTCGACTTCATTGGTGAGATGTATGGTGCAAAGAGAGCGTCAGAAGGCTCTATACTAGTTATTGACGCGCAAGCAGGCGTTGAAGTAGGAACTGAAAAAGCGTGGAAGAACTTAAATAAATATCACACTCCAAGATTTATCTTCTTAAATAAGATGGATAAAGAAAATGTTAAATTCGACGAAGTTTTGGAAGATATAAAAACAAAACTTGGTGGACACATAGTTCCGCTAGTTATGCCGATAGGTGAAGCTGAAGGCTTTAAGGGCATGGTTGACTTAATTCAAGATAAGGCTTACAGCTACGAAGGTAGAAAGAGAACTGAAATTCCTGTTCCAGCTGAGTGGGATGGCTACATTGAAAAGCTTAGAGGCGAGTTAAATGAAGTCGTTGCTGAAACATCTGAAGAGCTTATGGAAAAGTATTTCGCAGGTGAAGCCTTTACTGATGCTGAATTTAAAGAAGGTATAAAGCAAGCTGTTAGAAATGGCGAATTAACTATACTTATGGTAGGTAGCGTTGAAAAAGGCATAGGCATGGAACTACTTCTTCATAAGATTCAAAGATATTTCCCTGCTCCAAACGAAGTGGGCGCATACACTGGCACATGGGAAGATAAAGAAGAATTGAGAAAAGTTGATGAAAACGAACCATTCTCGGCAGTTGTTTTCAAGACTATAGTTGACCCATTCGTAGGAAAGTTATCATTATTCAAAGTTATATCTGGTAAAATTACTAAATCTACACCATTATACAATGCAAGTCAAGAAGTAGAAGAAAAGCTTGGCGGATTATTCTACTTAAGAGGTAAGACTCAAATCGATACTGATAGCATCATCGCAGGAGATATAGGTGCTACAAGTAAACTTGAACACGCTCGTACTGGCGATACGCTATGTGACAAGGCTAATCCTGTTATATTTGAGAGAATTAGGTATCCAAAGCCAATTCTATATATGTCGGTAAGACCTGTAAAGCAAGGCGAAGACGAAAAGATAGGCGTTGCGCTTAACAAGATGACTGCAGAAGACCCAACATTTGAAGTACTTAGAAATCACGAGACTAAGGAACTTTTAATCGGCGGTCAAGGTAATATGCAATTAACAGTTATTAAAGATAAATTGAAAAACACATTTGGCGTTGAGATTGAACTTGATGATCCAAAGATTGCTTACAGAGAAACTATTAGACAAAAGGCTGAAGTTCAAGGTAAGCACAAGAAACAATCAGGCGGAGCTGGTCAATACGGTGACGTTTGGGTAAGATTTGAACCACATGATGGAGACGACTTTGTCTTTGCCGAAGAAGTATTCGGTGGAGCAGTTCCAAAGAACTTCTTCCCAGCAGTTGAAAAAGGTCTTAGAGAATCGCTTGAACATGGTGTTTTAGCCGGCTACCCAGTAGTACATGTTAAGGCAACATTATATGATGGATCATACCATGACGTTGACTCAAATGAAATGGCGTTCAAGATCGCCGCACAATTAGCATTTAAGAAGGGTATGCAAGAAGCAAAACCAATCCTTCTTGAACCTATAGTTAAGGCAGAAATAAAAGTGCCAGAAAGCTACCTAGGCGACGTTATGGGCGATATGAACAAACGTAGAGGCAGAATCTTAGGTATAGATCCACAAGATGACGGTACACAAGTAATTACAGCAGAAGTACCTCATTCAGAAATGTTTAGATACGCAATAGACCTAAGAGCGATGACACAAGCAAGAGGCTCCTTCCAAATGGACTTTGTTAGATACGAAGAAGTTCCACAAGACCATGCAAATAAGATTATAGAAGCAGCCAACGCAGAAAAAAATAAATAATAAATAGAATATACGCAAATAATATTTTATATATTTTTTCATATTTATTCTCTTAAGGGGAACGCATGGACTTAATGTACATGCGTTTTTCTTTTTTCAAGCATGAAGTGCCAAGGTTTAGTATTTATATTAGATCAATTTAAATTTATTAAAGGGGTTCTTCATTACATCGCCGAAGGCGATGATGAACAAGAAGAAAAACTTTATAATAAATAGCATATACACAAATAATATATTTTTCAAGCACGAAGTGCCAAGGTTCACGTCCGCGAGGACGGGGTTCTTCTGTTTTACATCGCTGAAAGCGATGGCAAGGTTCACGTCCGCGAGGACGGGGTTCTTATTCTCTTCCGCTGCCGGAGGCAGCGGTACGAGCAAGAAGAAAAATTTTATAATAAATAGCATATACACAAATAATATTTTTTCAAGCACGGAGTGCCAAGGTTCACGTCCATAAGGACGGGGTTCTTCTGTTTTACATCGCTGAAAGCGATGGCAAGGTTCACGTCCGCGAGGACGGGGTTCTTATTCTCTTCCGCTGCCAGAAGCAGCGGTATGAGCAAGAACAAAAAATTTTATAATAAATTGAATATACACAAATAATATATTTTTCATATTTATTCTCTTAGAGAAACACATGGGTTAATACTCATGTGTTTTTCTCTTTGCAATATTATTATATAAATATAAACGCACCCAATTGGGTGCGTTTAGAATAAATATTATTTTAAATCTTCTTTAATTGCATAAAGTAAAGCTAAATTAAACCCATCTTTATCATCATTATTTTCATCATCTTTTTTATTTTCATCTTCATCATTCTCAATAGTATACATTAGTTTCATATTTTCTTCGGTATTGTTATTTGCCTCATAATATTCATTGTTTGGCTTTGATTTAGGTGTTGGAAGATTTAAATCAAAATTCAAATAATCTTCCTTTTTATTTTTGTTGTTTTTGTAAATATCATTTTCTTTTTTCATAACTTTATTCCTACACAATATCTATTATATATCTTTTATCTTTTACACTATCACTATTATAAGCATTCATGGCTTCTTGGTAAGAGTAATAAGTTTGATATATAGTTTTTATTCTCATATCTGTCATTGATTTAAACCAATTATCTTTAGGATCGAAATAGAATTTGTATCCATTTTGTTCTTGAATTAAGCAAATACCGCCTTCTACATTATCTTCGTCTATTACAAATTCGCAGTATGCAATATGATAAGCAGGTTTGTATCTGTATTCACCTCTATCTATGGCAATTTGTCTATCAGCCATCATATCTTCGATTTCTTCTCGAGTATAAAAAGATATATCTCTTATAGCTTCACAAATATAGTCAACTATTTCTCTTGGCAATAAATTATATAGAGCTTTAGGATAATCTTTATAACTTTTTATATAAAAATCAGTACCAGAGCAAACATAAAATAAATTTGGTGCCGCTTGAGCTTTTATGTCTATAGTTGCATTTTTGTCTAAAAATAATATGGTATTACGCATATAAAGTAAATAGTTTAAGTCTACATCGCCGATTTCATCATCATTTTTGACTGTTTCAGCTAAATATTCACTCAAGTAATTCATATGATTTAAATTTTGAAATATAGGATTAGTAAATTCATAAACTTCTTTACCCATGGTTTGCTCCCAATTGTTAGCTAGAGCAAAGCCTTCTATTTCACCACCTAAAGCCTTCGCCTCAATAACATTTATACCGGCATTGCTTACTGATACAATATCAGCTTCGGAGAAGTTTCCGCCATGGTGAGGTATAAATACGTTATTGTAGATTCTTCCTTTAAGATTATACTTTTTAAAAACTTCTTCTTCAGCACATGTAGCAATGTATTCTCCGTATAAACCCTTATCTTTAACTACTTCTTTAGGTGTAATGCCAGTATTTCTATAAAATACCGATTTCTTATAATTAAAAGATCTTTTTAATCTTTTAGGATTAAATATAATTAGGCATCCGACAAATGAAACTAATAAGCCTATTAAAATCATATTAAATGGTCTAACGGCGGCATAAGCTTCTGACAGTGGCGTTATCCCCAGTATTGCTTTTATCCCTTTAAATATAAATATTAGACCATAAATTGTTTCTACTACTACGCCATATGTAACGAAATAGATTAAAGTATTAATGATATCAAAATCTGCCATGGCTTTAAACATATTTAATAGCCTTTTAATTGTAACAGATCCTTTTCCAGCATAACTAATGTTCCAGTAATATTGTCTGCAGCTTAATCTCAGCATAGCTAAGTGGTCCATCGGTGTAAACCTTTTTCTCATAATAAAACCTCCTAATTAATTATTTATTTGTTTGTCTAATTATATCATTTTTTTTTTTTTTCAAGCGTAAAACCAAATTTTCAATCAGAATTGATGGATAAAGCAAATTAAAATAAGTAAGCAAACAAATCCATTCGCAATTCTGGTGAAAATTTTATACAAAATAGTTACACTTAATGTTTATCCATTGCACATCTTGGGTACTTATGTTATAATAGTCAAAGAAGGTCAAAGGTGAGAATATGTTAAGCGATGAAATTCAATATTTTTTAAACAATTTAATTGAAGAAGAAGGCGGCAGCATACTTATCAAAAGAAGCGACATTGCCGTTAGATTCAACTGTTCGCCAAGTCAAATCAACTATGTCTTGACGACAAGGTTTGCGCCTCACTTTGGTTACTACATTCAGTCGAGAAGGGGCGAGGGCGGCTATATCAAGATCGAGAAGCTTGATCTTTTAGAGGATGAAGACGCATACAAAGAGATACTCATGGACGCCATTGGCGATAGCATCACCATAAAAGAGGCTCACGACATCATCAGAAAGCTTTGTGATGACGAGATCATTACAAAGGATGAGAAGGAGATAATACTTGCTTCGATTGACGATAGGGCTCTTGCCATTGACATAGACAAGAGAAATGCACTTAGAAGTGATATATTAAAGAACATCCTATTGGTTTTACTGAAAAGGGGGTAGTAAAATGTTATGCGATGAATGCAACAAGAATGAAGCGATGATTAATTTAAAGCTGATATTGGACGGCGAAATTATTGAAAAACACTTATGCACTGAATGTGCGCTAAAGGACTTTAACGAAATGAATCAAGGAGAATATGGAGAATATACGGATATGAATATAAATGAAAGCGATATAAGGAGCCTTTTTGAGGGTTTGCAAAAGCTATTTGGCTCGTTCGAAACTTATGAGTTCGAGGAAAAGGAGTGCCCTAACTGCCACATGAAGTTCAGTGATTTCAACAAGAACAGAACGCTTGGCTGCGAGGAGTGCTACAAGACTTTTGCCTACGAGATCAGACCGATTTTGAACTCTCTAAGAGGAGAAAAAACTTATGAGGGCCTACTACCAAAGAGGTATATGGACGCAAATCCTATGCACATGGAGATCGTATCTCTTAAGAAGGAGCTAGAAGCCGCAATACAAGACGAAAACTACGAGAGAGCTGCTGAGCTTAGGGACGAGATCAAGGCGAAGTCCACGAAGGAGAAGGTGGAAGATGGCGAAATCAATGACAATTTACAATAAATATATACTAAACACGATTGTTTCTTTAAAGAGGAACATCAAGGGCTACAAGTACCCTGACATGCTGATGTGGTCTAAGCTTAACGAGATTTTGAATATGGTTTTGGAAGCTTTAAAAAATACTAGCTATAGCTTTATGCTTTATGAAGTATCAAATATGGATAAGGAAAAGTTTGAATACTTTTTAGCCAAGGGTTTTATGGATGAGTCAGTGAAAGAGAATATCACAAGAACGAAGCTTTTGCTTGATGAGGACAAGTCCATCGCCATAGTTATAAATAACAATGACCATATTGAGATCAGAGTTCTTGGCACGGCAAGCGCTGACGAGCTTGTTGACATCGCCATAGATGTGGAGCGTGAGCTTGATAAGTCAATCGAGTTCCAATTCGACGAAAACTACGGCTATCTTACGAGCGACCCCGTTAACATTGGCAATGGCATAAGCATAGCCAAAATCGTTCATCTTTATAGAAGGGACGAGTTTAACAAGGATGAGCTAAAAAGCGATGATATGTCTAAGATTAGGCTTACACCGCTTGTGGGGCCAAATGGCTCTAAGATAGAGGACATCTACATCTTGGACGCTAATGTAAACAAGTTTACTAATATCGAGTCGTTTAAAAAGCTTTCCATGCTGACTGACCAAAATGTAATTGTTTACGAGAATGAAAATAGACGCAGGTACCTTGAGCAAAATTATATCTTGATGAAGGATAGAATTATGAAGGCTTTGGAGATGATTAAGGTGGCGAGCCTTATCAGCTACGACGAGGCGCTTATCTATCTATCGAACCTGATGTTCGCAAGGAGCATGGACTTACTTGATCCGGATGATGTAAGCATCGACGCGGCTCTATACCAAATGATAACGCCTGAAGCTATTGAGTATACTTACTCCATTAGCAATAAGTCGGAGATTGACCAAAAGAGAGCGACTATACTTAGGGAAAAGCTTGGCAAGGTAAAATTTATTGACAAGGATATTAAGGAAGAAGAAAATAATTTATAGATTTATATATAAGAAAGGAGATAAATATGGCAGTTTTTGGAAGATTTACTAGAAATGCAAGATTCTCATTTCAAATAGCCGAAGAAGAAGCTAGAAGGATGTTCAAAAGCGAAGTTGATCCTTCTCACGTTTTAATCGGCATTTTAAGCGCAAACACGACTAAGGCATCTGAAATTTTGAGGCAAAACGGCCTCGAAATGGAAGCCCTTAGAGAAATGGTGGAAAAACTATCTGTGCTTGACGTGAAAAAGCCAGAGGATATATATTATTCAGCGAGTTTAAAATATGTGATTGAGGAGTCCATCAAGATGGCAAACCAAGCAGGAGCGCCAATTGTAACGACTGAGCACATACTTTATTCGATTATAAAGATGAACGAAGCGCCTGTTTCCATTATCTTGGAGAGATTTGTGGTAGATAGAGAGAGGGTTCTTTCAGCTCTTTCGGGCTACCTAAATAGCCTAAGAAGCTTTAATCAAGGCGGCTTCCAAGACGAAGACGGCTTTGATGAAGATGCCGCTGATGATGGTGAAGCGCTTCAAAAATACACTTTGGACTTAAATGGGCTTGCTATAAAGGATAAGATAGATCCTGTAATTGGCAGAGCGTCTGAAATTGAGAGACTTATACAAATACTAATGAGAAGGACGAAGAACAATCCTGTTCTAATCGGTGAACCAGGTGTCGGCAAGACAGCCATCGCCGAAGGTCTAGCTCAAAGAATTGTTTCAGGCAATGTTCCTGAAATCATTAGAGATAAGAAGATATTCTCCCTTGACTTAACTAGTCTAATCGCTGGATCAAAGTACAGGGGCGAGTTTGAGAGCAGAATCAAGAATTTACTTGAAGAGCTTAGAGAAAGAGACGACGTAATTCTATTTATAGATGAAATTCATACTATAGTAGGAGCGGGCTCGTCAGAAGGTTCGCTTGACGCGTCAAACATACTAAAGCCATACCTTACAAGGGGCGAGATACAAATCATTGGCGCGACTACTGTTGATGAATACAGAAAATATGTAGAAAAGGACGCGGCACTTGAAAGAAGGCTTCAAACCATCATGGTGGAAGAGCCTAGTGAAGAAGATGCCATAAAGATTATAGAAGGACTTAAAGACAAGTACGAAGCGCATCACAGAGTATTAATCTCGCATGAAGCCATCGAGGCGGCTGTGACATTATCAAAGAGATATATCTCAGACAGATATTTGCCAGACAAGGCCATAGACCTAATCGACGAGGCACAATCACTTGTCAGAATGAAAAATTATGTAAGACCACTCTCACTTAAGGAGATAGAGGACGAGCTAAAAGAAATTTCATCTGAAAAAATTCAAGCGATACAAGCCCAAGACTTTGAGAGAGCAGCTCAATTAAGGGACAAGGAGCGCGAGCTTAAGGACAAGATGGACCTAGACAGAACTGAGTGGAAGCAAAAGTCAGAGCTAAACAGCATGAAGATTGGCTTTGACGATATTGCAAGAGTTGTCTCGAAATGGACTGGCATCCCTGTTGAAAAGCTTAGTGAAGAAGAAAAGGAAAAGCTACTAAACTTAGATAAGAAGCTAAAATCAAGAGTCATAGGTCAAGACGAAGCGATAGATGTACTTAGTCACTCGATAAAGAGGGCGAGGGTCGGCTTAAAGGACAAGAACAAGCCGATAGGCAGTTTCATCTTCGTTGGGCCAACTGGTGTCGGCAAAACTTATCTTGCCAAAGCGCTTGCAGAGAGCCTATTTAACGACGAAAACGCTATGATACGTATAGACATGAGTGAGTACATGGAAAAGTACAGCGTATCTAAGCTTATAGGTTCGCCACCAGGCTACGTTGGCTACGATGAAGGCGGACAGCTAACTGAAGCGATTAGAAAGAAGCCATTTTCAGTAGTTTTATTCGACGAGATTGAAAAAGCACATCCAGATGTGTTTAATGCACTACTACAGCTTCTTGACGATGGTAGATTAACTGATTCAAAGGGAAGAACTGTCGATTTTAAAAACGCTGTCATCATCATGACTAGTAACGTTGGTGCAAGCAGATTCAAAAAACAAAATACTTATGGCTTTGGAGATGCATCGAGCGAAGAAAGAAGCGAAAAGAAGAAAATTTCCGAGATTGCAAACGAAGAGCTTAAGAAGACATTTAGGCCAGAGTTTTTAAACAGGGTAGATGACATCGTTGTATTTAATCAACTAAAAGAAAATGATATAGAAAAAATCGTTCACTTAATGGCGGAAGACCTTAAGGCAAAACTCAAGGAGATGGGCCTAAATATCGAGATAGACAAGTCTGTTGAAGACGAGATCGCTAAGAAGGGCTTTGACCTTGAATATGGCGCAAGACCTTTAGAGAGAACATTTAAAAAGATGATAGAGGATAGATTATCTGAAGAAATTTTGAAAAATAATGTTTCTAAGGATAAGAGCATCACTATTTACTACAATGGTAAGGAATTGGAATTTAAAAATGGCAAAGAAGAAGAGCTTGTACAAGTGTAGCGAGTGCGGCTACGAATCCAGTGGCTACCTAGGCAAATGCCCCGAGTGTGGTTCTTGGGGCAGCCTTAAGGAAGTTTTGGAAGATACAAAAAAAGCGGTAAAAAAAGATAAAAGCGTGAGAAGCAAGGCAATGCAGCTAAAGACTGTCACTTCGTCAAACTCGGATAGGCTTAAGACAAGTTTCGAGGAGTTTAACAGAGTTATGGGCGAGGGCATAGTTAAGGACTCGGTTACAATACTTACAGCTAAGCCGGGCGCCGGTAAAAGTACACTTCTTTTGCAAATAGCGAACGACGCATGTAAAAAAGGGCTTAAGGTCCTATACGCTTCAGGTGAAGAGTCCGAGAGCCAAATCAAGCAAAGGGCAGACAGGATACTTGATACTATCGAAGATGATTTATACATTATAAGCGACATGAGCCTTGACAATATTAAGGAAGAAATCCTTAGGGTAGACGCCGACATGGTTGTCGTTGACTCGATACAAACAGTTGAGCTTGATGAGTACAAGCCATCGAGACCTGCCTCGCCAACGCAAACAGTTGAGTGCGCTTATGAATTAGTTAATCTTGCTAAAAACATACAAAGGCCTCGTATAGTTTTTATCGTGGGTCAAATGACTAAAGATGATGAACTAAGAGGCGTTAGAACACTAGAGCACCTTGTTGATACCGTTCTAGTTATGGATACCTATCAAAACGATTCCTTAAGAACCATTGTCGCGAGCAAAAACCGTTATGGAGCCACAGGCGAGATGGGTTTTATGAATATGCAAGAGAAGGGCCTTGTATCGATCGACAATCCGAGCGAGTACTTTGTTTCGTCAAGGAAGGAAAACAATTTCCCTGGCAGTGCCATAACCGTAAATATGGAGGGTACTAGACCAGTTATACTTGAGGTCGAAGCTCTTGTAACGAAGTCATATACACCATATCCATCGCGTATAAGCGAGAATATGTCAAGAGAAAAACTAAATACACTGCTTTCAATCATGGAGAAGCGATTAAATGTCGATATGTTTGATAAAAACGTCGTAATCAAGTCCATGGGCGGACTTAAGCTTAAAGAAGACGCATCAAACCTTGCTTTAATCGCGGCAATATATTCACAGCTAGTGAACAAGGTATTGCGCTCAGACACTGTATATATAGCCGATATATCCTTAACGGGCGAACTTAAAAAAGTGCCTCAGCTTGAGAGAAGACTTAAAGAAGCCGAACGCATGGGCTATAAAAGGGCAGTAATTAGTAGCGAAGCAAAACTATCGACAAAGTTTACAAAACTAGAGCTAATTAAATGCTCTTCCTTAATAGATGCACTAAAAGTTTGAAAAAAATCTATAAAAGGCTTGACAAAAATTATATAATATGATATCATAAAACTTTACTTTTTAGCCGAACTGTGATATAATATACTATAGGTATGAGATTATCATCTAAGGAAAAGGGAGGCGAGAAGTATGTATGAAGTAGGAGATATGGTTTGTTATCCAATGCATGGAGCGGGCATCATAGTCGACATAGAAAAGAAAAACATTCTAGGCAAGAGTGAAGAGTATTTTGTTGTTAAGATACCTATAGGTGCTATGAAGGTTATGATACCTGTTAAAAATGCAGAAAAAAGAGGGATAAGATCAATCATTGAGAAAGAAAAGTTAAAAGATGTAGTTGAAGTATTAAAGAAAGAACCGACAAAGATGAGTACTAACTGGAACAAGAGAGTTAGGGATAATACTGCGATTTTGAAGGAAGGAGACATCTTCGAAGTTGCTAAAGTTTATCGTAACCTAAAGAGCTTGGATGATAAGAGAAATCTTTCGACCGGAGAAAAAAAGATACTTCACGACACAAAGAACATTTTGATGAGTGAAATGATACTCTCTTCCGGCAAATCATACGAAGAAATTGACAAAATTATCTACGAGGCAGTAGAGTAGGAGGAAAAATGTTTAAAAAAATTATGAAAGTCGTCATGCTCCTCATAGGCGGAGCAGCAGGCTACGGCGTAAGTTTATTGGCCATCAGCCTTGTACCAACATTTCATAATTATAGTATCTATGTATCGGTATTTTTATCTATTTTATTTGCAATTATTTTTTATTTATTATCAGATACTATATTTACACGACTTATTAATGTTGGTGACAGGGTTGAGATCGAGCTAAGAAGGTTCACAAGCTTGGACCTTATCTTAGGTTTAGCAGGATTATTACTTGGGCTAGTCATAGCATTTTTGCTATCGCAGCTCGCTATGAGCATAGGTATACCAGTACTTGGACCAGTTTTGTCCGTTATATTCTATATACTATTTCCATATATTGGTATTATAGTTACGACTAGAAGAAAGGACATTTCAAATATTGGAGAGAAATTTACTCAAAAGAGCACAGTAAAAAAATCAAAGAAAAAAGATACAAATCTGTACAAAATTCTTGACACATCTGTTATAATAGATGGTAGGATTAAAGACATCGCTAGCTCGGGTTTTATTGAAGGTACTTTAGTAATACCTAATTTTGTCTTGCAAGAACTTCAGCACATAGCTGATTCGGCGGACGATCAAAGAAGAAAAAGAGGTAGACGAGGTCTAGACATACTTAAGCAAATGCAAAACGAAGCGATAGTTGATATTGAAATATCAAACGAAAAGATTGACACAGTCGAAGAGATTGATGACAAGATACTTGAACTAGCCGCTATGATGGACGCAAAAGTCCTTACTAACGACTACAACCTAAACAAGGTTGCCCAAGTTAGAGGCATAGAAGTCCTTAATATCAACGAACTTGCCAATGCGGTTAAGCCAGTCATATTACCAAGCGAAGAGCTTGTAGTTGAGATAGTTAGAGCAGGTAAGGAAAAGAACCAAGGTCTAGCTTATCTTTCTGATGGCACGATGATAGTTGTCGAAGAAGCTAAGAAGAGGATAGGCGAAAAACTCAAGGTCGAGATAACAACAGTGCTTCAAACAGCTGCTGGCAAGATGATGTTTGCTAAGATTAAAGAATAGTTGGAGGAAATTTATGATAGAGAATAACTTTGTCTCAGTTATAATTGCTGCTGCAGGCATGAGTAACAGGATGGGTTCAAAGGTCAACAAAGCTTTTCTGCGCATAAATGACAAGCCAATACTTGCTCATACCATAGAAAAGTTTGAAAGATCAAAGTACATCGACGAGATAATTATTGTCTGTAAAGAAGACGAAATAGATTACACAAGAAAAGAAATTGTGAACAGATATAAATTTACTAAAGTCGTTAACATTGTTAAAGGCGGTAAGGAGAGACAGGATTCAGTATATAACGGGATCAAAGCCATAAGCATTAATTCTGATATAGTCTTAACACACGATGGAGCGAGACCATTTATTAGAACTGAAACTATAAACAAAGCTGTTGAAACAGTTCTTGGCTGCGATGCTTGCGTTGTAGGTGTCAAGGTTAAGGACACAATCAAGTCAGTTAACGAAGACGACACAGTTCATCATACGCCAAAGAGGTCGCTTTTGTGGCAAGCGCAAAGCCCACAATGCTTTAAGAAAGAAATTTTGCTTACGGGCTACGAACACGCCATAAAAGAAAATATCTTGGCTACAGACGACTCGGCACTCGTTGAATTTGCTGGAGTTGAGGTAAAGATGCTTGAAGGCCACTACGACAATATCAAGATCACTACGCCAGAAGACTTAGTTATAGCAGAGATCTTCAATACGAACTGGAAGCAAAGGCTTAAAAGCACAGGAGCATTCTAATGGATATCAGAATTGGTAATGGCTATGACGTGCATAAACTGGTCGAAGGCAGAGATTTAATACTTGGCGGAGTAAAGATAGATTACGAGAAGGGACTACTGGGTCACAGCGACGCAGATGTCCTTATACACGCGATTATGGATGCTATCTTAGGTGCTATGGCGAAGGGAGATATAGGCTATCACTTTCCTGACACAAGTGACGACTACCTTGATATCGACTCAAGAGTACTTCTTAGAAGGGTCTATGCCATGGTTAAGGAAGAGAGCTACAGCATTTCAAATGTAGACGTGACTGTCATTATGCAAAGGCCGAAACTAAGACCATATATAGATGAGATGAGAGAAAATATTGCCAAAGACCTTGAGCTAAGCATAGACAGAGTGAGCATAAAAGCTACAACTACAGAAAAATTAGGTTTCGAAGGAAGAGAAGAAGGCGTAAGCTGCATAGCAAATACCATACTACTAAAGTAGTATTTATTAGCATTTTATTAAGATAAGATTAAAAAAATTTACAATCACGCTTAAAAGTGGTATAATAACTATGGTAAAATTTTAAGGAGGTAATACAGATGAAAAAATTATTATCATTAGCTTTAGTGCTTGTGCTAGCATTTTCACTAGTAGCTTGCTCAAAGCCAGCAGAAGACAAACCAGCAGATCAAGGAACAGAAAGAGTTCCAGCAGATCAAGCTGATAGCGTTCAAACAGGAGAAAAAGCAACTATGACAGGTGATGAAGTAGTAGCACTACAAGCAGACGCTGAACAAGAAGGCAAATACGTTATCGTTGACGTAAGAAGCGCTGAAGAATACGCTGCAGGTCACATCAAAGACGCAAAGAACATTCCTTTAGATGACATCAAGAACGATACATCAGTTCTAGACGCTGACAAAGACAAAAAGATCGTTTTATATTGCAACTCTGGTAAAAAATCTGGAGAAGCTCAAGACGCTCTATTAGCAGCTGGTTACACAGATGTTGTTAACGCTGATGGCGTTAAAAACTACGAATACGATTTAGTAACTGAATAGTATTAAAAACAAATGAAGAAGAGCGAGCGATCGCTCTTTTTTTGTGGGAATTTTTTATATGCACCCTCTTTACTTGATGAATGAGTAAGGAGGGTATTTCTTTGTAAATAGTAAATAAAAATTCAATTGTACTTATAAATATGGTAAAAACATATTTATCTTCTGAAAATTTATATTATTTTTACATCTATATATTCTTCCTATAATATTTATCTCATAGAATATGACTCGTAGAAAATATTTATTAACTGGAGGTAAAAATGAAGAATTTATTTAAAAGAACATTATTGTTACTTATGGCGATACTTATGTTTATCTCTCCACTCAATGGAGCCATAGCAGAAAGTACTAATGAAGCAATCGTACTATATAGTGGCGATACTAAAGACGAAAATGCTGACGAAGCAATTGTCTTATTTGGTGAAGATGCTAGTTCAAAAACTTCTAATGAAGGAGCTGAGCTAAAAAGCAATCCAAGCAGCTCATCTGATGCTGTTAATCGTGCAGAAGACATTAAGTTTACACAAGAAGTAAGCGAAGGAAGCGTCAAGATATCTCTTATGTCAGATATACACGTCTTGCCGAAAGAGCTTATTGCAGATAATCCTGCTTATACAAGAGCTATGCATGCAGATAGAAAATTGTTTACACAAAGCCAAGGTATATTTGACGAAGCTATAAGATTAGCAGAAGAAAATGATTCAGAAATCATAATGATACCTGGCGACTTAACTAAGGACGGTGAAAAACAATCACACGAGTATGTAAGCCAAAAGCTTGAAGCTTGGAAAAATGCAAGAGAAGCTAAGGGTAAAAAAGCAGCATATTTTGTAATACCTGGTAACCATGACATTAATAACCACGATGGATATGACTTTACAACTTATAATGAAGAGACTGATAAAGCAGAGCTTGCAGGACTTACTACACATGCAATGTTTAACGATATGTATAAATCGTTATACGAAGGAGCTGAGCTATATATAAACTCTGAAGAATACAAGAGCTACATGGCAAATCATCAAGGCGTAGCTGAAGGACACGGCTCTTCATCATACGCAAAGCATATTGACTTAGCTGGATCAATTGAAGGCAAAAGCGGACTTACTGTTATAGGTATAGATACATCCATCAATACAGAAGATGTAACACCAGATGGACGCGCTTCACATATCACAGCTGGTACAATGGGAGAAAGTCTTTATGAATGGGCAAAAAAGCAAGTAATTGAAGCAAAGAAGAGAAACGATGTTGTATTTTTATTAAGTCATCACGGATATATCCCGCACTTTGTAAAAGAACCTGAACTACTTAAAGAGTACTTATTAAATGAATGGAATGAAAACTGTTACGATGGCAAGAGACCTGCTGAAGCCTTTGCTGATTTAGGCGTTTCATATGTATTCACTGGTCACATGCATGCACAAGATATTGCTAAAGTAAAAAGCACACAAGGAAATACTATCTATGATATCGAAACAGGCTCAACTGTAACTTATCCGTGTCCAATCCGTCACATCTCACTTAAGAATGCAATTAATACTGTAGATCCTGAACATTCTTTAGATGTTAAGACTGAATTAATAAAAAATATTACGTACACTGATCCAAATGGTGGCGAGCAAAATATTAGCGATTTAACAGAATTTGCTAAACGTAATGTAATTAACAAAGACTTAATTGTTGGTGCAAGTGGAGCAATATTTACAAGTGAATTATATAAGAACTTATCTACTGATTTGACTAAGTCAATTACTGGACTGCTTGAAAAAGGAGTAAGTCCTGAAGATAGTCATCAAAAATTAAGTGATTATTTATGGGATAATTTAGAACCAGTCTTAATACCTAAGTTAAAAGAAATGGTTTTAAAAATGAATCCTAAAAATGAACTTGAAGCTACAATTGAAGATGATAGACTAAAATTAAAAGCTAAAGTATCTGGTCTTAACCTAGGTGCAAGCGTTAGCAAAGAAGATTTATGCAATTTTGTTGAAAGTTTATTAATGCAATTGGAAGCTAAACTTAAAGATCAAGAGAAGCTTAAAGGATATGTAGAAAAACTTGCAGGCCCCCTACTTGAAGCCAAGATAACAGATGATGTAACAGTAGAGAAATTAGCAAATTTTGCTTATCTATCGCACCTAGCTGGCGATGAAATGATGAGCGAAGAGATGAAAGAAGCTGTAGACAAGCTGTCTTCTTCAAATTCTGAAGAATCTGTTGTGCTTAGAATAATCAAACAAGTTCAAGTGCCTATAGCAGAAGTATTAAATGATTTAATTAAAGGTATAAAATATGAACCAGTACCAGCTGATATGATTGATTTAAAAGATAGTGGCGTGTGGGAGCCATTAGCGAGTGCACTTCTAAAAGCAAAAATAGGGGATAGCATTGAAGCTACACTTATAGGTCTAGAATATACAAAAGATGGAAATAAAGATGAGGCAGATACATCAAAACTTATAGATAAACTTATATCTATAGAAGCTATTAAGGATAAAACAAAAAGTCTTGATTTATTAATTCTTGATATAGTTGACGCCTTTACTAGCGAAGATCAAGAAGCTTACGAAGAATATTCATACAAAGAAGATAACAATACGAATATTAAGTGGGCAGGCAAAGCAGCTGAAGAAGCTAAATTTACTGTAGTCATCAATAAAAACAAATTAACAATTATGAGCTCTAATACCGAAGAATACACTGGATATATAGAACAAGATGGAAATAATCTAGATCTTGATGCTAGCCATACAGCAGAATTTGCTTATGATAAAGCATTTACAATAAAAGTAGAAAGAGCACTTGCAAGTGGATATACAGAAACTTACACTTCTAATACAGTGCTTATTAAAAAAGATACAGAAGAACCAAATCCTGATAATGACAATACTATAATTATACCGCCATATGAACCTGATAATAGAGATGAGCATAGCTATATACCAAGAAGACCAAGAGCAGAGAAAAAAGAAGATAATAAAGAAGATAATAAAGAAGAAACAAAGACTATTGAAACAAATACAAAACCTATAGAAAAAACAAAACTTAGCCCTATAGAAGTAGCTGATAAAGTCTTGCCAGTTAATTTTACAGACATAGTCAATGAAAGAAGAAGAGATGCTATCATCAATCTTGCTTCAAGAGGCGTTTTAGCAGGTATTAAAAAAGATAAGTTTATGCCAAATACAACAGTTACTAGAGCCATGGTAGCTGCAGTATTTATGAGGATATCAAGAGATAAATTTATAAATACAAGCATGAGCGCAAAAGATATAATGATGAAAGACTGGTACTTCAATTCAGTTAAGTGGGCAATGACACATGGTATTGTAGCCGGATACCCAGACGGATCATTC